>Ga0075428_100000215_pt1 | contig 55598 bp, 46 predicted proteins | sample RhiMetdeltSRZDD2_FD_75291 | JGI IMG/M metagenome (GOLD analysis project Ga0075428, IMG submission 75291) | Populus rhizosphere microbial communities from Tennessee, USA - Rhizosphere MetaG P. deltoides SRZDD2 | ecosystem: Host-associated > Plants > Roots > Rhizosphere > Soil | place: USA... | reverse complement strand
CCCTTGTAGTCGTAGGAGCCGTCCCCCAGGAGCAGCACGAACGCCGGCTTCGGGTCCGCCCATCCCTCCCCCGGCGCGGTCGACGTGACCCATCGGAGGAAATTCTTGATCGCGAGCGGACCGGGGAGCCCGTCGTTGAACTCGTCCTGGACGTCCTGGATCATCGCGATCTTCGACGTGATCCCCTTCGAAGCGTGATAGCTCAGGAGCTGATTGAGCGACGTCTGGCTCGCCGCCCCGAGCACCGTCGGATGGGCGATCACGATGAGATCGGCCTGGTTGGAGTTGAGCCTCAGATCGGAGACCGTGTCCGACTGGAAGTCGGGGTTCGCGGGGATCGAGACCGCGCCCGGCCCGAACACGACGATGCGCCGCAAGGTGCCGTCCGGGATCGTGGGGTCGTTGTCCATCCGGAAGCGCGCGGTGAACGGCCCGGCGCCAGTGATCGCGGGAGCGGTCAGCCGCACCGCGTTGACGATGCCGGAAGTCGGGACGCGTCCGGTGATCTCCCACGCCTCCAGCGAGGCGCTCGACAGGCCGGTGACGATGAACTCCGCGTCCCCATCCGGCCAGTCGAACGTCAGCACGTCCCCGGAGGCCTGGAAGGTCCTGCGGTAACGGATCTCGATCCAGTCCAGGATCAACTGGTTGAAGTAGTTCGGCCCCGCGGCGACCGGCCGCGCGTCGATCGTCACCTGGGCCGGCTCGGTCAGCTGCGGCCCCGACCCGGGGAAGGTCCAGGTGAAGTCGTGCGTGAAGATCATGCGCCCGTCGAACGATCCGTCGTCGTCGTTGGTCGCCAGGATCGCGGCGCCGCTGTTCTTGAACGTGATCCGGCTCTTGTGGTCGGAGGGCGTCCCCGAGTCCTCGGTCACGCCTCGAAGCCTGACGAGCACACGTGCGGGAGCGGTTCCCGAGGCGAGTCCCGGGAGGGCGATGTTCTCGGTTCGCGACGGCACGAGCCCCGATTGCGATGGATTCGATTGGGTCGGAACCCAGTACCAGGGATCGGCCGCGCCGAGCGGCCGGAAGCCGGTCGGCGAGTCGGTTTCGGCGTGAGCGATCGCCTCGAAGTCGGCCGGCGGCGTCCGCGTGAAGGTCGGCGCGGAAGCAGTCGCGCCGATGCGGGAGCGCGTGCCGGTCTCGACCTGGAGGAAGTAGATGTTCTCGTCGGTGAAATCGCGCGCCTCGAACAGGTCGGGCGCGGCGCCCGGGGAATCGGTATTGAGGATGGTCTTGGGCTCGTCGTCGAGCGCTTGACCGTAGAACTGCACCCAGTCCCCCGCATCCATCAACCCGTTGGTGTTGACGTCGTTGATCTCGAGCGGCACCTCGACGCCGCGGCTGGTCAGCTTCCAGGTCGCGAGCGGCTCGGCCTGGAACCCGGTCCCGTTCATGCGCGTGTTGTCGAGACGCACGACGCCGTTCTGCCTGACGCGGATCCTGTAGAGCGGACCCGCGAGCGGCGCGGCGGGGCTCGCCGCGGCCGGGCTATCGGACCGCGCGGTCGACAGACGGAAGGTCGTCCCCTGCGCGTAGTTGATGAACGAGGTGCGGTAGACCGCCTCGAAGCGAGGATCCAGCTTCGGCGCCGAGCGACGGTGGGCGTCGTCGTCGAAAACGACCGTCAGCTCGAGCGCCGTCGCCACACGGAGAGCGCCGATCACCGGATCGAAGCGGACCGGCGCGATGTGGACCTCGACGTAGCGCTGGTCCCTGAAGACTCCCGTCGCGCCGAGCCACGCGAGTGGGCCGGGACGCGCCCCGCCCGGCTCGTAGTATTGCGGGTCGGGACGTCGGAGCAGCCGGCGCGAAGCGCTCGACGGTGCTCGTCCCGGGATCGGGTCCTCCGACGGTAGATCGTCGATCGCCGTCGCCGCGGGCCGCGGCCGGAGCCCCGGACGCACCGAGTCCTCGACGGCGCCGACGACCAGACGCGGAACGACGCCCTCCGGGATCGCGACGCGGACGATCTTGCTCGGGATGTCGGGCGCGCCCGGTCGCATCTCGGGCGTATCGAACCCCTGCAGCCTCAAAGCGATCGTTCCGTCCGCCTCCGGAATCGCCTCGAGCGCGGGAACCTCGACGCGAAACCTGTACTCGGATGCGGCGTCCGCGGCCCGAGCGTCCGCGCTCCCGCCGAGGGCGACGGCGACGAGACAGCAAGCGAGCATGCGTCGAAGCTGCGGGGGGAGCACGCCTCTCCTCATCTCGAACGATGGCCGAGCGCTCGGAAAACTACGGTCAAGATCCAGAGTGAACAACGCCAGAAACGTTAGCAGACGCCGCCAGGCGTGTCGCCAGGGCCCGATAACCCGGGAGCCCGCGGACAACCGTGAAAACCGGAGAAGACTCCACGGGGGCCAGGCTTTTCAGTCCGAGGTCCGCTGCGCGCTGGAGGGCCGCCAGCGACGCGTCGGCATTCCCCCTGGCCGCCTCCAGGAGCGATTCCGCCATCGCCGTCGAGTAGTGCCGCTCGCGCTCCCGCTTGAGCACCTCCAAATCGCGGCTCGCCGCGTCGAGCGAGCGCGCGTCCACCAGGACGAGGATCCGGTGGTACCTGAGAAGCGTGTCCTTGGGGTTACGCTCGAGCGCTGCCGCGTAGTGCTCGGCGGCTTCCCGGGGCTTTCCCGACTTGGAGAGGAGCTCGCCGACGAGATCGACCGCCGGCGTGGAATCCGGCGACAGCCGCTGGAGCACGCGCGCCGTCGTGAGGGCCTCGGCGGGCTTCCCCATCTGCGCGAAGGTCCTCGCGCGGAAGTACAGGGCGAAGCGGTTGGTCGGATCCCGCCGGAGGACGTAGTCGAGAGTGTCCGCGGCCTCGTCCCAACGCTTCGCCGCGACCGCCCACTGCGATCGCAGGATCTCCTGCTCGAGCTCGACCATGTCGGGGGGATGGATTCCCTTGCCGGGCGCCGGCGTCCCCGCCGTGGGCGCCCCCACGTATCCGAGGCTGGCGAGCTGCGCCATCGTCTCGTCGTCGAGCACGGGCACGGCGAGCTGCGCCTCGCTCGCGCCCGCGGCCCCGAGGAACGCCGCGAGCTGATCGTGGAGATCGGATTGCACCGCGCCTTGATCGTGTCCGGCGAGATCGTTCAGCTCGCGCGGGTCGGCGGAGAGGTCGTACATCTCCGGGCGGCCCCCCTCGAAGTACTTCATCGGTCCGCGCCGGATTCCATGGAGGGGGCTCCACCCGTAATTCAGGGCGCCGGTCGTGCTCTCGAAGTAGACGGCGCGCGGTGTCGGGGCGCGCCCGTCGATCGCCGCGCGGAGCGAGACGCCGTCCATCGTCCCGCTCGCGGCGACGCCGGTGTAGTCGAGGATCGTCGGCGTCAGGTCGACGAGACCCACCGGGTCGCGCACCCGTCGCGTGCGGCTCGCCCCGGGAGGCTTGATCAGCAGCGGGACGTGCAGCGTGCTGTCGTAGACCTGCTCGGAGTGCCAACGCTCCCCGTGCTCGTACAGCCCCTCGCCGTGGTCTCCCGCGACGACCACGAGGGTCCGATCCCAGTCGCCGCTCTTCCGCAGCGCGTCGAACAGCCGTCCCAGCTCGTGGTCCATCGACGCGATCTCCCCCTCGTACGGGCGATCGGCGAAGGTCGACGAGTACGGGAACGGGGGAACGTACGGATAGTGGGGAGTGTAGAGGTGCAGCCAGAAGAACCGCTTTTCCTCCCGGTGCTCCGTCCACCATCGGATCGCGCCGTCGACCGCCTCGCCGGCAGGCCGCTCGGCGAGCTCCCCGTCCTGCGTGGGGGCCGGGAACGTGTCGGGGTAGCTCTCGAACCCCTGCCCGAGGCCGAACCGCGACGCCACCACGATCGCCGAGGGCATGGCTCCCGTCCTGAACCCGGCGCCGCGGAGCCGCTCCGCGAGCGTCGTCGCGCTCGGCGGGAGCACGTGGATCATGTTGTAGCGCACGCCGTGTCGGTACGGATTCTGTCCGGTCATGATGCAGGAGTGGCTCGGCAGCGTCACGGGGACCGGCGCCACGGCGTTCTCGAACAGCGTTCCCTCGCGCGCGAACGCATCCAGCGTCGGCGTCTCCGCCCGGGCCCGGCCATAGCATCCCAGCCGGTCGGCTCTCGTGGTGTCGAGCGTGACCAGGAGGATCTGCTCCGCGGGCTTCGCCCGGAAAGGACAGCCGCAGCCGGTGACGAGGCTGCCTGCGATCGACAGGACGAGGAGCTTGGCGCTCGACGTCAACGCACGACCTCGGACATGAAGGCCGCGAAGCGCGGGCTCTCCCGGAGGTTCCGGAGATCCGGGTCCGACTGGATCTTCTCCGGATTGCGGAACCCGCCTTCCCAGGCGCGGCGGAGGTACTGCGCGGACGTGGCCGGATCCCCCGCGAGGGACCGGACGCACGCCAGGTCGTAGAGAACGTCGGCATCGTGGGGGTCGAGCAGCTCGCTCAGCCGCCACATCGTCTCGGCCTTCGCATGGTCGTTCTCGAGGAACGAGACGTGGCCGAGCCAGTGCCAGGTCGCCGCCCGGTACGGGTCGAGGTGCAGCGCCGGCTCCAGCTGCTCGCGCGCCTTCTTCGCCCGGCCGATCAGCGCGAGGATCTGTCCCGCCTCGACGCGCGCGCCGATGTTCCCCGGATCCCCGTTCCTCGCGCCGTCGAAGGCTCCGGCCGCCTCCGGCTGCCCTTGGGTCGCGATCGACCGCGCCTTCATCAGCCCGGGAATCTCCGCCGCGCGCAGGGCGATCGGAATCGCGGGCGGGAGCTTCGCGGCCGTCGGGATCGCGACCTTGGACGCTCGGAGCGACGCCTGCATCGCCACGGGAATCGCGGGTGCGGGGCTCTGGCGGGGCTCCGCCCAGGCCGGCCGCCGTTCGAGGGCGCGCATCAGCGCGGCGCCGTCGACCGCCGGAGCGTCGGCCGCCTTCGGCGCGCCCCAAGCGAGCATCCGGTCGGGATCGCCGTCGCGCTCGCGGACGTACAGTGTCGAGCCGATGACCGCCGCCGCCTGCACGGGCCAGCCGAACTCGCGGGCGCCGCGCCAGGTCCAGCCGAAGCGCACGCGGGTCTCGCCACCGGACGCCCACGGGACGCGTCCGTCGGCGGCCGTGAAGTCGATCGAGGCGTCCCGCGCGACGACCGCAGCGACGTCGGCGGAGGCGGCGAGGGCGCGCTCGCCCGGCTGCGGCTCGGCCCCCTTCCGGGAGCGGTACAGGAACGGGATGCGGAGGACGGAGGGCTGGAGGAAGTAGCCGCTCCGGAGACCGTCGGACACGTCGATCGCGCCGGACACGCCGACGACCAGCACGCTCACATCCTTGAGCCCCGCGTCCGACGCGAGGCGCGCGGACAGATCGGTCCATGCGGCCGCAAGACCCGGGGCCTGGCCCTTGATCTCCCCGACGGGGCCTCCTCCCGTGAGCTGGACCCAGGCGAAGAAGGGCCGATCCGGCGACAACGACGTGGCCCACGAGCCGAAGTTCTTCAGGACCTCGGCCGCGGGTCGGACGCTCGGCAGATAGCGGAACGGTCCGAACGGCGGCTCGCGGGGCGCATCGAAGATGTCGAATCCGCGCTCGAGGCCGCTTCCCACGCCGACCTGCGGGTTCGCGACGAACGCCGCCGTCTGCCAGCCCTGCTTCGAGAGCGCCTCCGGGAGGAAGGCCGCATCGCTCGGAAGCGGCAGCGAGAGATCGTCCCGCACGCCGCTCCTGTCGGGATTCGCTCCCGTCAGCATCGCGACGACCGCGGGGCGGATCTGCGGGCAGGGCGTCATCGCGTCATCGAGCCGCACCGAGCCGGGAAGCGAGGAGGCGGTGAACGGGTCGGCCGGCGCCTTGGGGTCGGACCATCCCTCCACGGTGACCAGCACGATCCCCGGGACCGCACGGCGGGCGGCGGACGCAGCGCCTTCCTTCGGAGTCGCCGCCTCGCGACCGCAAGCGGCGAGCGTCGCCGCGATCGCCACCGCTGTGATCAGCCTGGTCATCGGTCGTACCCCTCCCTCTCGAGCGGACTGCCGAAGATAACGCAGGGGTGGCCTCACCGCCGCTGGCGCCGGAGGGCCTCGTCCCGGCACATGCGCGCCTCCCGGAGCCCCGGATCGAGCTCGGCCGCGCGACCGCAGTCGGCGATCGCCCCGTCGAGGTCGCCCTGCATCTGCCGGGCGACGCCTCGGGCGAGCCACGCGCGCGCGAGGGACGGCGACAGCGCGACGGCGTGGTCGAGATCGCTGATCGCCTCCGCGAGCCGGCTCCGCTCGATCCGGAGGGTCGCGCGATCGACGTAGAGCGAGGCGTTTCGTCCGTCGATACGAAGCGCGTCGGCGAGGTCGGCTTCGGCGCCCTCGAAGTCCCCTCCCTCGCGTCGCACGAGCGCGCGGTGGGCGAGCGCTTCCACGAAGCGGGGCCTCAGCCGCAGCGCGTGCTCGATGTCCTCGATCGCGCCCGTGCGGTCGCCCATCTGGCGGCGCGCGGCCGCGCGATTGTTGTAGGCGTCGGCGGAGAACGGCTGGAGGCGGATCGCCTCGTCGAGCTCCGGGAGCGCGCGCGCCGGGTCGCCCTGCTGGAGCCGCGCGAGGCCCAGGTTGTTGCGAGCCTCGGCGAAGGACGGGTCGCGGGCGATCGCGGCGAGGTAGTCGGCGATCGCCCCGTCGAGGTCCCCCTGCTCGCGCCGCAGCAACCCGCGATTGTTGTAGGCCGCCGCGTAGTCCGGTCGCAGCGCGAGCGCGCGGTCGTAGTCCGCGCGGGCCCCCGCCGCGTCGCCGTGCTGCCGGCGGGCTTCCCCGCGCTCGCGGTACGCCTCCGGGAAGCTCGGCTTGAGCCGCAGCGCCTCGGTGTAGTCCGCGATCGTTCCCGCCAGGTCCCCGGCCCACCACCGCGCGTAGGCGCGGTACCCCCAAGCGACCGCGTTGCCGGGGTCGACACGGATGGCGTGGTCCCAGAGGGCGAAGCCGTCCCGCCAGGTCGCGACCTGCCGCACGGTGGCGACCCCCAGGAGGCCGGCCACCGCGAGGAGCGCCGCCGCTCCTGCCGCCCGAGGCACGCGGCGCGCTCGCAGGAGGTCGGCCGTCCCCCAGGCGATCGCGACGAGGAGCCCGATCGAGGGGAGGTACATGTAGCGGTCGGCGATCGCCTGCCCGCCGACCTGCACGAGCCCGATCACCGGAACCAGCATGCCGAGGTACCAGAGCCAGCCGACGAGTGCGTAGGGCCGCGACCGTCGGGCAAGTAACGCGAGCGCGGTGATCGCGACGAGCAACGCGCACGCGCCGAGCACGATCGCGGACGGCCAGGCGAGCGGATGCGGGCTGTAGGCGGTGAGACCCGAGGGCCAGATCATCCTGCGGAGATACCGCCCGTACGAGACCATCGCGTTCGCCACGCGGGCCGGCAAGGAGATGGCTCCGTCCGCGGCCACGGCGCCGGCCTGCGCCTGCAGCGTGATGATCGAGGAGATGAGCGAGAGGACGAGCCACGGCACCTTCTCCACGACGATGCGGCGGCCCCACGGGCGGCGGAGCGGCCAGACGTCGAGCAGGAGCATCGCGAAGGGAAGCGTCACCGCCATCGGCTTCGACATCAGCGAGGCGACGAACGCGGCCGTCACCGCGGCGTAGCGTCGCGCTCCGGGCCGCTGGACGTAGCCGACGTACGCCACGAGCGCGAGCAGCGCGAAGAGCGCGCCGAGAACGTCCTTGCGCTCGGAGACCCAGGCGACCGACTCGACGTGCAGAGGGTGAACGCCGAACAGGAGAGCGACCGCGCCGCTACGCGCCGCATCTCCCGTCGCGCGGGCCAGGAGGGCGAAGACGAGGAGCGTGTTGGCGACGTGGAGGAGGACGCTCGTCAGATGATGTCCGCCGGCGCGCAGGCCGAACATCTGCACGTCCAGCATGTGCGACATCCAGGTGAGGGGGTGCCAGTTCGATGCGTACGTGGCGGTCATCGCCCAGCGGATCCCGTCGGGGGTCAGCCCGGCTCCCACGATGGGGTTCGCCGTGACGTACTCCTCGTCGTCGTAGTAGACGAAGCCGTTGCGGAGCGCGCCGGCGTACACGGCGAAGGTGGCGATCGCGAGGACGGCGGCGGCCGCGACGCGGCGCCGCGCGCCGCGGGAGCTCGTCGAGCTCAAGGGTCGGAGCGCACGCGGCGGGGCCAAAAAGACAACGGCGGGGTCGCTCTCGCGATCCCCGCCGCAACTTTCATCGTGAGCTCCGGGCCACCAATGGCGTGGGGGATGCTCTCAATCCTGATGTGGAAGAGCCGCTTCAACCCCCCGGCGGCGACCCTTCGCTGGCGACAGACTTACTTAGCTCTGGATCGGTCCAGACCCGCAGGCGTCCGTGGACTTCGTGCAGGCAACTGCGCGGGCCTCGAGCTTCTCGGTGTAGATGACAGCCGGACGTTCGTAGGTCTTCTTCATGTCCTCCCCCTGAATGGAGCGTTTGACCTTAGCCTTGAATGATCTAGATCAATTCAATTCGCCCGGCCATACCGCCGGAAGCGCGAAGGTTATACGGTGCGTCCCAAGCCTTTTCAACTTTTTTTTCCCCGCCCTCAATCCCCGATCTGAAGCAGCTGATAGGACCGCCGGACGGCCCGGGCGTTGATATCGGCCTGCGGATAGATTCCCAGCGGATCTCCAACCTGTTTTTCCGCGACCCCCAGGCAAAATTGGAAGTATTGGCCATTCTCGTGCTTGTTGAGGCGGTTCCGGGCCTCGACCGAGAGATCCCGGACCTCGTTGAGAACCGGTGACTGGCTCCAGATCGACCCGAGGGAATCGATCTCCAGGATGTTGGCGACCGGCCGGCGGAACGCCACGCAGGGAAGGATGTTCCCGTACGGGTCGATCGTGAACCCGCTCCGTCCGGTCCCGCAGTTCGCCTCCACGCCGTCCGCCGCACAGTGGTTGTGCCGCGGAGGAAGTCTCCCGTGATGGAGGTCGAGGTACCACTCCCCCCAGTATTTCTGGAGGAACTCGTCGTCCGGCCGCAGCGCCAGCGGCTCGAGGCTCCCGTCGTCCTTCGGCGTGATCACCGCGTCGAAGGTCATGTTGCAGCCGAGCGAATCCGCCAGATCCCGGATCTCGAACAGCTCGTGCTGGTTGAGCTTCGTGATCGGGCACTTCATCTCGACCTTGATTCCGGCCTCGCGCATGTTGCGGATGCCCTGCACGGTCTTCTGAAACGAGCCCTTGATCCGCGTCAGCGCTTCGTGCGTCTCGGCGACCGCGCCGTGAACGGAGACCTCGACCTCGAGCGGCTTCAGGTCCGCGACACGCTTGGTCATCGCCTTGTCGGCGAGCAGGTAGCCGTTCGAGTAGATCCGGAGCGCCATGCCCAGACGGCGCCCTTCCGCTGCGATCTTGAAGAAGTCCTTGTGGCAGAGCGCTTCGCCGCCGGTGAGGGTGAGATAGAGGACGCCGAACTCCGAGACCTTGCGGAGGGTCTCGAAGATCTCCGGCGTCGTCATCTCGCGGCGGCCTTCCGGCGAGTTGTAGCAGAACGTACAGAGATGGTTGCAGCGGAACGTCAGCTCGAACTGCGCCGTGAGAGGGATCGAATCGGCGAAGGCCTTTTCGACGAGCTTGCGGTAGGGCGAGATCTGCTGAGCCGATTCGGTCATGAGGCGGTGTCCTCCGCGAGCATCCCTTCGCGGCGGAGCTCCGAAAGGAACGTCGTGACGTCCTCGCGGGCGTGCGCGACGTCGATGTCGAACTCCTCCGCGACGGCGGCCACGAGGGTATCCAGGTCTCTCGTGCCGTCCAGCATGGAAAATACGGCGATTCCGACGGGATTCAAGACCTTGACCTCGGCGCGGCCGGGAATCACGACCAACCCGCCCTCGTCGCCGATCTGGCGGAACGCGGTGTCCGGGTGGCGCTTCGGCAACGTCGGGAGCGCATTCATGCCCTGGGATCTCTCTTTCTTTCTGTTTTTCCCCGGCGGGGAGCTTCGAAAGTGTACGTGCCGGGTCCCATTTCCGCAACGGCGATAATCTACGTCGCGCCACGGTCGTTCGCTCGTGTCGAAACCGTCACCCGGCGGGTTTCTCGCGGACACCCCGGCTATCGCAGATAACCCAGACTCTTCAACCGTTCCACCATCTCCGGATCGTAGTCGCTCGATCCCTCGTCCTCGGGGCGCCCCCGCCGTCCCCAGGTCGCGATCGCGGGCGCGGCCGGATCGGCCCGCTCGAGGCAGCGCGCGGGGGGGGCTCCTCTCATCTCCCTGCTGACGGGGAGGCCGAGCATCCTCAGCGCGACGGGGGCCACGTCGAGGTCCCCGATCGGCGGGCCCACGCAGGCCGGAGCCGCGCCTCCGCCGACAACCGCGACGAACCCTTCGGCTCCCGGCCCGGCGCTGCGCCCGGGGTCCGCGACGAGAACCATCCGGTCCGCCCCCGCGCGCGCGAAGACCGCGCCGTCGAGCCAGCGCAGGTAGGCCTCGATGGTGACCTCCGCTCCCGGCCGTCCCGCGGCGCGCGTGCGAAGGATGTCGAGCCCGGGCAGATAGACGAACGCCGAGCCCACCTCCGGGTCGTCCAGGAGGCCGAGGTGCGTGCGCCAGGCGAACGCGTCGATCAGGAACGACTCCCACGCGAGCGCGAGGAGCTCCCCCGGGACCGCGGCGAACGATCGGTCGAAGTCTCCCCGGAGCTCGGCACGCTCCGCGGGAAAGTCCCGGGAGAGGCGCGTGAAGAGGGACGCGGGCGCGGTGTCCCGATCCTCCGCTGCCTCGGAGAGGAGCTTGGCGAGCACGCGGTCGGAGACGACGTACCCCCGCTCCGGGTCCCCCGCCGTCCCTCGGGCCGGCCACGAGGCCCACCATCCCACCGACGACGAGGGACGCGCGAGCCCCGCGATCTCCCAGAGCGTGCGCACGCGCCGCCCCGCTCCCGAGGCCGGGACCGTGCGGCTCGGGAGCAGGAAGCGCAGCGCCGCCTCGAGCGCGGCGGGGCCCGTGCGCTCGGCGATCGGGCCGGCGACGCCGGGAAGCGCGCGCCCTCCGACCGCGCGGACGCCGTGCTCCTCCGCCCCCACGCCCGTGAGGATGGTCGTCCAGACCTCGGGAGGCGCGAGCGCGGGATCGCGGTGTTTCGGGAACAGCGCGCCGCTCGCGAACAGCGAGAGCAGATGGTCCAGCGCCCCTCGGTCTCCCGCCGACTCGACGAGACCACCGTCCAGCCCGTCGACTCCGATCATCACGACGCGCGCGAGCGTCGGAGGGATCACGAACGGCGAGGCGGGGATCGCCCGATCGCTCGCCCCTCCGTGCGGGACGAGGAAGAACGCCGCCGCGATCGGGACGAGGACCGCGAGCACGAGCAGGGCGGGGCGCCGGTTGCGATCCGGGACCTCTCCGGTCTTCCCGACGATCCGTGCGAGCGACACGATCCCGGCGAGCCACGCGACGAGCGCGGTCGCGCCGACCGCCCCCGCGAGGAAGAGCGCGTCGCTCCCGAACCCTCCTTCGGGCCGGCCCCGCGCCCATGCGAGGACGAGATAGGCGAGGACCGGGACGGCGACGAGGAGGCCGGCGCGCAGCGCGTCCGAGCGACGCGCGCCGCGACGCTGCGCCCAGGCCGACGCGAGGGCGGCCGCCGCCAGATCGAGCACGAGGAGCGCGACGCCGGTCAGGACGGCGAAGTAGAGCCAGAGGACGAGCGCGTCGCGCGCCCCCAGGGCCGGCCGGTTGGCCGCGACCGTGGACGCCGCGAGCAACCCCCCCAGCAGCGGCGCTCCGATCAGCGCCGCTTCCAGGCTGGTGCGCCACCCGCCGCGTCCGCCTCCGGCCGCGAGGTCGCGCAGGAGGAACCTTTCCAGCGGACCGTGGAGGTATCCGCGCTCGACGAGCTTCCGGCGGATCTCCTCGTAACGCTCGGTCATCGGGCCCGCCTCAGCGGTCGCGCTCGCGCACCCGCTCGGCGAGCCCGGCGAGGACCGCCGCGCGGCGTCCGAACGGCTCGAGAGCCGCGAGGCTCGCCCCGATCAGCTCGTCCACGAGGCGCCGCGCGCCGTCGATGCCGCAGAGGTTGACGAAGGTCGTGCGGTGGCGGTCGAGCCCGGCGTCCTTCCCGGTCGTCTGCGGATCGCCGCTGTAGTCGAGGAGGTCGTCGGTGATCTGGAACGCGAGCCCGAGGTTCTTCGCGTAGCGGCGCAGGGCCTCGGTGTCCCGCGCGCGCCCCCCCGCCGCCACCGCGCCCAGCTCGGCCGCCGCGATGAACAGCGCGCCCGTCTTGTGGCTGTGGATGTACTCGAGCGCTTCGAGGTCGATCCGCTGTCCGGTCGCGTCGAGGTCGGCGACCTGGCCGCCGATCAGCCCGGCGGCCCCGACGGCCTCCGCGAGCGTCGCCGTCGCCAGCACGCGGGCGCGGTCCTTGAGCCCGCCCGACGCCTGGAGCATGGCGAAGGCGCCGTTGAGGAGCGCCACCGCGGCGAGGATCGCGTTCGCCTCCCCCATCGCCTTGTGCAGCGTCGGCTTCCCGCGCCGCAGCGTCGCGTCGTCCATCGACGGAAGGTCGTCGAGGATCAGCGAGGCGGCGTGGACCATCTCCACCGCGCAGGCGAGCGTCAGAGCGTCGTCGCGATCCCCCTTCAGCAGATCGCACGCCGCGAGCACGAGGATGCCGCGATACCGCTTCCCGGGCAGGAGCAGCGTGTACCGAATCGCCTCGTGGAGCGACGGCGGCGGCGTCCCGAGCGGCGGCACCGCGCGCTCGAGGGCCTCGTCGACCAACGCCGCGTTCTCCGCCAGATAGGCCGTCAGCTCGGAGCCGGCGATCGGCGTCATCCGCCGCAGTCTAGCAGGGCGGTTTTGCTACGGGAGGGCGAGCCGCGACCGGAAGAACGCGACCACCTTCTCGTGATAACGGGCGAGATCGTCGGCTCCCAATCCGGAGGCGCGCGTCGCGGGGAGCGTGATGAGGTTGCGCTCGGCGTCGCGCCGCTCGGGGAGCGTCGCGTACATCGCACGCATCGACTCGTCCAGCCGTCCGTCCCCCGCCGGCGCGACGAGGAGGAGGTCGCGCCCGGCGAGCTCGGGAAGGATGTCCGCCGCGCGGCGCTCGTCGAGCGCGGCGCCTGCGACGATCGGGAAGAGCGCGGCCGGGAGCGCGCCGAGGTGCTTCGCCCCCCACGGCCAATCGGGAAAGACGTGGCGGACGAGCGTCGCCCGCGCGTCCGGCCAGAGGCCGTCGAGGACCAGGACGCGGAGCGCGGGACGGTCCGCGGCCGCGAGCACGGCGGCGTTGGCCCCCATCCCGGCGCCGAAGATCCCGATCTTCCTCGTGTCCACGGTGCCGGCCGGAAGGTCGCCCAGGTAGTCCACGGCGCCGAGGACGTCCCGGGCCTCCTCGACGCCGAGGGTCGCGTGCGAGCCCCCGCTCCCGCCGTGCGCCCGGAAGTCGAACGCGACGACGGTGAAGCCGGCCTTGTTCACCGCGATCGCGAGGTTCATCAGCGCGTTCTTGCTCTCGCCGAGGTCGTGGCAGAGGACGACCGGTGGACCGCCGGGCTTCCCGCGGAAGAGCCACGCGTCGAGGTCGGTCCCATCCGCCGACTTGAACGTGACGTCCTCGACCTTGGCCAGCGCGGCCCCGAGGTTGACCGGAAGCTCCGGCTGGCGCTCGGGTCGCGTCACGCGGTGGACCTGCGCCGCGGTCATTCCGAGGGCGGCGACGGCGCCGATCGCCGCGACGAGCAGGGCGGTGCCCGGGGGGGTCCGGAAGAATCGCATGCCCGGCGGAATATAGGGACGGCCGCCGCCGCGTTACAAGGCGGCGCTCAGGGGACGCCGAGGGCGGCTTCGAATTCGGCGAGACGGGGGATCGAGAGCTCTCGTCCCTCGAGACGCAGCTCCCTCGCGATCGCTCGGGCCTCCTCCCTCCGTCCCGTCGCGGCGAGAACGGTGGCGAGGCGGTAGCGCGGCTCCCCGAGGGACGGCGCGAGGGCGATCGCCTCCCGGTAGGCCGCCTCGGCACGGTCCAGGCGGCGCGCGGTTGCGTACGCGTTCCCCGACAGGAGGCGTATCCGCGCGCTCCCCGGGTCGGCCTCGATCGCCCGGTCGAAGCTCGCGATCGCGGCGTCGAGGTCCCCGGCGAGGAGCTGCGCCACCCCCTCCTGCTCGCGCCGCGAGGCCGCGGGGGGGACCAGGTGGGTGCGCGCGGGATCCCACGGGTAGATCTCGAGGATCTCGGGGGACGGGTCGGCGACGAACGCGGGCTCGACGTTGTCGACCTCCAGCCAGTTTCGCAAGGCCGCGACGTGGGTCACGGCGCGGCGCGTGAACAGGTCGGCGAGGTACGGGGTCGGATCGGTGTCGCGGAGGTGCGCGATCGCCTCGTCGAGGACCAGCCCGGCCACGTCCACGATCCGGCGGCGGGAGTAGTAGGCGATCGCGCCGATGTCGTGGGTCGCCACCACCGCATCCGGGGACGTGTTCGCGGCGAGCCAACGCCCCGCGGCTTCGTGACGGACCTGGTGGTAGCGGCAGAGCGCGACGTACGACCGCGCACCCGTCCGCGCGGCCGGGATCGCGAGGAGCACTCCCACGCCCAGGAGCGCGACGGTCGCCGCGCGCCTCGGGGCGACGCGATCGAGCAGGTGGCGAGCGGCGGCGACGCCGACGATCGCGGCGGCGGGGAGCACGGGTACGAGGTAGCGATCGAACCGGTGCCCGAACGGCAGGACCAGGGCGTAGGCGAGCGGGAGCGCGACGATCCAGCCCGCCTCCGCGCGCAGCCGCGGCGCCCCGGCCGCGCGGACGATCCCGACCACGAGGAACGGAGCGAGCACGATCCAGGCGCCCGTCGCGACGAGCGGCAGCACGTCGGAGCGGAGGAACGCCTCGCGCGAGATCGCGCCGTAGTAGGCGGTCTTCGCCGCGAACGTGCTCGGAAGCCACCGTCCCCCCAGCGCGAGGTTGAACCCGACGTACCCGGCGACGAGCGCGGCGAAGGCGACGAGCGCGCCGGGCCGCGGGCGCGTGCGCGACATGAGGAGATCGATTCCGATCACCGCGGCGAGGAGCAGCGCCTCGGGCCGCACCCACGCCGCCAGGCCGAGGGCGGCGGCCGCCGTCCGTCCGCGCGCCGAGGCGTGCGCCCAGAAGGCGACGGCGATCGCGAGAAGGAAGAGGCTGGTCTCCATCCCCGACGCCGCGAGCGCCGCGAGCCTCGGATCGAGGCCGCAGAGCAGCACCGCCACCGCCACGCTCCCCGGCGGCTCCCCGCGCGCGCGGGCCCAGGCGGCGACGGCGGCGAGGAACCCGGTCTGGAACAAGAGGCCCAGCGCGAGCGCCAGGACCTTCTCGCTCGGGACCGCGCGGATCCCGGCCGCGAGGATCATGGTGTACAGCGGCGAGGTCGATCCGGAGGAGACGGGGTCCCACGGGCCGTAGGCGAAGCGGCCGGTCTCGGCCAGCGTCCGCGCGTACGTCAGGTGGATCCACGCATCGTCGAGCGGGAAGCCGTCGGCGCCGTTGGCCCGGCGCGCCGCGACGGCGAGCCCCACCGCGACGATCGCGCCGGCCGCGACGGCAAGGAGAGGAAGCCCGCGCGCCGCCGCGCGCGCCGTCACCGAGGGTGAGCCCAGAGCGCGATCGCCCGCGCGACCTTCGCGCCCGCCACGCCGGCCACGGATTCGGGCGGAGCGCGCTTGACGGCTTCGACGCTGCCGAACGTCCGGAGGAGCTTGCGCGCGGTCGTCGGGCCGACGCCCGGGATCTCCAGGAGCGCGGTGGTGAGCGTCCGGCGCGTGCGCCGGGCGCGGTGCCGCTTGATCCCGAAGCGGTGCGCTTCGTCGCGGATCCGCTGGACGAGCTGGAGCGCGGGAGACGCGCGGTCCAAGCGGACCGGTTCCCCTCCGCCCTCGAGGTAGATCTCCTCCTCCCGCTTCGCGAGCGAGATCACGGGAAAGGTCGGCAGCCCTTCGCGGGCGAGCGCGCGCACCGCCGCGCCGAGCTGCCCCGGGCCGCCGTCGATCAGGACGAGATCGGGGAGCCTCCTCCCCTCGGCGATCAGTCGCCGGTACCGGCGGGTCACCGCCTCGGCGATCGAGGCGAAATCGTCGGGTCCGGTGACCGACTTGATGTTGAACGTCCGGTAGTCGGACGGTTTGAGCCGGCCGTCCTCCCAAACGACCATCGAGGCCACCGAGTCGGTCCCGTGGATGTTCGACACGTCGAAGCACTCGATGCGCCGCGGGGCGTCGTCGAGGCCGATCGCCTCCGCGAGCGCCTCGGCGGCTTCCACGCCGTGGCTGTGCCGTGCGCGGAAGCGCGCCTCGAAGGCGAGCGCGGCGTTCCGCGCGACCAGACCGAGGAACCGCCGCTTCGTGCCGCGCTCCGGCACCCGCAGCGCGACCTTGCGCTGGGCCCGCTCCGCCAGCCACGCGCCGAGCAGCGCGGCGTCCGCGGGGAGGGCCGGCAGATAGATCTCCGCCGGCGGGGGCGTCTCCGCGTAGAGCTGGAGCAGGACCTGCGCGTAGAAAGCGCCCGGCTCGAAGTCGAGGTCCTCGAAGGTGAACTCGCGGCGGGCGGAGACCTTCCCCGCGCGCATCTCGAACACCTGGAGGGCGAGCTGCCGCCCCTCCACGTGGTGCGCGAGGTAGTCCTGATCCTCGAGCCCCACCGACGCGATGTTCTGGCGGACCGAGAGCTGCTCGACCGTGCGCAGGGTGTCCCGGTAGCGGGCCGCCTTCTCGTAGAGCTGCGTCGCGGACGCCTCGTCCATGCTCCGGCTCAGCGACGCGGTCAGCTCCTTGTGGCGTCCCTCGAGGAAGAGCCTGGCGTTGGCCACCGCGCGGCCGTACTCCTCGGGGGTCGTCTTCCCCGCGCAGGGGGCCAGGCACTGATCCAGATGGTAGTAGAGACACGGGCGGCGCGTGCCGTCGAACACCTCGTTGCAGGTGGCCACCTGGAAGAACCTCGGGATCATCTTCAAGGATCGCCTCGCCACCGACGCCGGGATGAACGGTCCGAAGTAGGCGTTCCGGTCGAGCCGCGCCCGTCTCACGAGCGACACGCGCGGATAGACGTCGCCGAGCGAGAGCTTCAGGTAGGGGAAGTTCTTGTCGTCGCGGAGGATGACGTTGTACGGGGGGCGATCGCGCTTGATGAGGTTGGCCTCGAGGATCAGCGCCTCCATCTCGGTGTCCACGACGATCGTCTCGAGATCGACGATCTCCTCCACCAGCCGCGCCGTGCGCGGCGGATGAGCGGCCCCCTGCTGGAAGTAGGAGCGCACGCGCGAGCGCAGCGACTTCGCCTTCCCGACGTAGAGGAGCTCCTTGGCGGCGTTGCGATACAGGTAGACCCCCGGCCGGTCCGGAAGCGCGGCCAGCTTCTCTCGCAGGGGAGAGGGATCGGCGGGTGGCACGGAGACGATTCTACGATCTGCGCATAAGATCGGCCGCCATGCTGGTCCTCCTCTTCGCCGCCGCATCCTTCCTCGGCGCCTCCCTCCTCTTCCTCGTGCAGCCGATGGTCGCGAAGATGCTCCTGCCGCTGCTCGGCGGAAGCGCGAGCGTCTGGACGACCTGCATGCTCTTCTTCCAGGCGGGACTGCTCGGAGGCTATCTCTACGCGCACCTCCTCACCTCGCGCCTCGGCGCGCGGCTGCAGGTCGCGACGCACGCCGCCGTGCTCGGCGTGGCGCTCCTCGCGCTTCCGATCTCGCTGGACCGGCTGACGCCGCCCGCCGGCACTCAGGCGCCCCTGCCGTGGCTGCTCGCCTCGCTCGCGATCGTCGCGGGGGCGCCGTTCTTCGCGCTCGCTTCGACCGGCCCGCTGCTGCAGCGGTGGCTCCACGGGACCGACCATCCGTCGGCGCGCGATCCCTATCACCTCTACGCCGCGGGGAACCTCGGGAGCTTCGCCGGCCTGATCCTCTACCCGGTCCTGCTCGAGCCGCTCCTCCCGCTCGCCACGCCCGGCGCGCGCATGCTTCCGCCCCGCCTGGTCCCCTGGAGCCAGTCCGGCCTCTGGGCGGCGGGATACCTCGTGTTCGCCGGATGCGTCCTCGCGGCGGGGGCCCTCGCGCTCCGGCGGCCGGGTCCCGCCTTGCCGGAGGCCGCAGGGGGCGCGCCCACGACGCGCGAGCGCCTGACGTGGATGCTCCTCGCGTTCGTCCCGTCGAGCGCGGTCCTCGGCGTGACGCAGTACGTCACGGCGGAGATCGCCGCCGTCCCTCTCCTGTGGGTGATCCCGCTCGCCCTCTACCTCTTGACCTTCGTCGTCGCGTTCTCTCCGCGGGTGACGCTCCCCCCGCTCTGGATGGGGCGGGCCGTGGCGGTCGCTGTCCTGGCGACGGCCGCGAGCATGACCCTCGCCGTGCGCTCGCGCGGCCAGCTCCTCGTCGCGATCCACCTCGCCGGACTCGTGGTCATCGGGCTGGCGCTCCACGGGCGGCTGGCGGCGTCGCGTCCGCGGGCGAGCCGGCTCACCGAGTTCTATCTCTGGATCGCCGCCGGGGGCGCTCTCGGCGGCGTCTTCAACGCGATCGTCGCGCCGCTGGCGTTCAAGACCGTCGCGGAGTATCCGGTCGCGCTCTTCCTCGCCGTCCTGCTTCGTCCACGCCCGGCGGAGCGGGTGGCCTCACCGCGCCCCTGGGCGCGCGCTCTCGATGTCGGGATCGGGCTCGCGGTCGGGACGCTCCCCCTCTCCCTCGGGCGGTTCGCGCCCGACGTCGCCGGGCCGGTGAGCTGGCCGCTCGTCGCCCTCTTGGCGGGCGTTCCGGCGCTCCTCTGCCTCGCGTTGATCGCATGGCCGCTCCGGTTCACGCTCGCCGTGGGGGCCCTGCTGGTCGCCGGCTGGTGGCAGATCTCCGCTCCGCGCGCGAGCCTCGATCGCGAGCGGACCTTCTTCGGCGTCCACCGGGTCGTCCCCACGCTCGGCCCCTGGTTCCGCGAGACGCAGGCGGGCGCCATGGGTCCGCCGAAACGCCGCGAGTTCGTGAGCTTGCTCCACGGGGGGACGTGCCACGGCATGCAGGCGGTCGCGCCGGCGTTCCGGAAGATCCCCACGACCTACTACCACCGGGATGGGCCGCTGGGGCGCGCGTGGACGGCGCTCGACCTCGACGCGCGCGCGACGGACATCGGATTGGTGGGGCTCGGCGCGGGCACGATCGCCGCCTACGGCCGCGCGGGGCAGCGGATGACCTACTTCGAGCTCGACCCCGCGGTCGCGCGGATCGCGCGCGACCGCCGCTACTTCACCTTCATCGCCGATTCTCCCGCGACCGTCGCGGTGGAGATCGGGGACGGACGCCTTCGCCTCGCGCGCGTCGCGGACCAAGCGTTCGACGTCCTGGTCCTGGACGCCTTCAGCTCCGACTCCATCCCCGTGCACCTGCTCACCGAGGAGGCGATCGCCCTCGACCTGCGCAAGCTCAGGCCGGAAGGGGTGCTCTTCGTGCACCTGACCAATCACTACCTCGGTCTCGAGGACGTCGTGAGCGCGATCGCCGGGCGCCTCGGCGTCCCCGGCGCGATCACCTGGGACAGCGATGTGTCGCCGCGCGCGGAGGTGGAAGGGAAGTACGGATCGGTCTGGGCGGTCCTCTCCCCTTCGCGCACGCGCCTCGCGCCGGTCCACGCCGACGCGCGCTGGTATCCGCTTCCCCTCCCCGCGCGGCCGGGCGCCCCCGACCCGGCCCGCGTGCTGTGGACCGACGCGCGCTCCGATCTCCTCTCCGTGCTCAAGCACTTCTGATCGCCCGTCGATGGGACGCCGGGCACTCCTGATCGTGTTGCTCGTGGCCGCGGCCGCGGTGATGGCCTGGCTCGCCGTGTATCAGGTCGACGACGCGTACATCGTCTACCGTTACGCACGGAGCCTGGCGCAGGGGAACGGGTTCACGTTCAACCCCGGGGAGCGGGTCGAGGGGGTCACCTGCTTCCTCTGGACTCTCGCGCTCGCGCCCGTCCACGCCGCCGGGCTTCCGCTTCCCAGGATCGCGCCGGTCCTCACCGCCCTGTTCGGTCTCGGCTGTCTCGTCCTCGTCGCGCGCCGGCGTCCGGAGGGGGATGCGCTCGCCGTCCTTCTGCTCGCGACGAGCGGCCCGTTCGCCTACTGGTCGGTGGGGGCGCTCGAGACCGTCCCGTTCGCTTTCGTGCTCACGCTCGCAGCGATGGCCTATGCGCGCGAGCGGATCGCAGGCCGAGGCGTGCATTCGGCCATCGCGCTCGGCGTCGCGTCGCTGTTGCGTCCGGAGACGCCGCTCGTGGTGCTGGCGATCGCCGCCGACCGCTTCCTCTCGCGCACCGGCCGGCCGCTGCGCGAGCGCGCCGCCGACCTGGCGCGTTGGACCGCGGTGCTCGCGGCGTTCGTCCTCCCGTTTCTCGCGTTCCGCAGGCTCTACTTCGACGACTGGCTCCCGAACACCTACTACGCGAAGGCCGGGGCGCCGGTGTCGGTGCTCCTCTCCAACGGATGGGTCTACGCGCGCGCCTGCCTCGCCGGTCTGATTCGCGTTCCGGGGATCCCCGCGGCCGCGGCGTGGATCCCGGGGGCATGCGCGGTGGCGGCGACGCTCGCGTATGCCGCGCGGCGTCCCGCGCTCCGCGCGGAGACGCTGGTGGCCGGCGCCGTCCTGCTCGCCAGCGTCCTCGAGGGCGGAGACTGGATGGTCCTGTCGCGCTTCTGGGTTCCGGCCCTCCCCGCGCTCGCGATCCTCGCGTCGGCCGCGCTCCGGGATCTCGCGCGCCGAGGCGGGGTCCGGCGCGCGGTCGCCGTCGCGCTCGGGTTCGCCGTGGCCGCGAGCGGGATCGCGGGGGCGGTACGGGCGCGCAACGGCGGCCACGGGCTCGTCGTCAACGCGGAGGGGTATCGTCACGCGCACCTGCGCATCGGGCGCTACCTCGAGGAGCGCGCGCGGCCGGGGGATGCGGTCGCGCTGATGGACGTCGGCATGATCGGCTGGGAGGCGAAGAGCCTCCGCGTCATCGACACCACCGGGCTGACGGACCGGGAGATCGCGCACGCCCCGGGCGGGTTCCTCGAGAAGGAGTATCCGGTGGCGGCCCTGCTCGCGCGCGACCCCCGCTTCGTGGTCCTCGTCCCCGGCGGCTACGCGGACGATCGCATCCACGACGACCCGGCGTTCACGCTTCGATACCGCGAGCTGTTCAGCGTCAATCACCGGTTCAACTGGGTTCCGCCCAGCCGGTACGTGCTGCACGTCTACGAGCGGAAGGAGCGCAGCGCCTCGAGGAACGACGGATCGGGGGCGAACGTCAGCGTCCCGTGAGCGGTCAGCGGGGCGAGACGAGGAACGAGCCCGTCGAGCCTCGCGTCGCGTCCGAACCCCGCCGCGACGTACGGAAGGCTGGCGGCGAGACGCGCTTCCACATCGATCCGCCGCGCGGGAGAGAGGCGCGCCGGCGCTCCCCACTTCGGGAGCAGGATGGCCGCGACCGGCCACCGTCCCCGGGAGAGAGGCGCGGCCTCGTGCGCGCGGATCGGCGAGCCCAGCAGCTCGAGGGCGCCGCCCGCGCCGTCCACCAGCACCGTGTCGTCGCCGACGACCCGCTCCCCCGCCTCGCGCGCGAGCCGCGCCCACGTGGACTTTCCCGATCCGGGGGGGCCGGCGAGCAGGAACGCGCGCCCCGCGACGACGATCCCCGCGGCATGGACGAGCGCCGCGGGGCGGGCGGGCAGGCGGAACGCGAGCGCGGCCCCGAGGAGATTGGCGAGCCCCCAGAAACGCCAGCGGTCGTTCCCCCGCGCGAGGCGCGCGGTCGCGGGTCCCTCCTCGGGAATCTCGATCTCCCCTTCGTCGATCGCGAAGCGGGCGCGGCCGGCCTCGACCTCGGAGGTGAACGCCGCCCGCATCGTGCGCCCGCCGGGGAGCGCGTGCGCGGCCGGCGCGACGTCGACAGTCAGCCAGGGCGCTGCGGGCGCCTGCACGAGGAAGGGGCCCCAGGTCGCGGCGAACTCGCGCACGAGCGGCTCGTCCAGCCCCCGCACGCGCAGAGCGATCCCGGACAGGTCGCAGTCGATCGTGGTCCCGGGCGGCGTCACAGCCCGGCGGCCTCGATCGCGTCCCAGTACGAGTCGTCCCGGCGGAACTCGAGCCAGTGCAGGGGGACGGTCGCGAAGGCGGCCTCGACCCGCGCGAACAGCTCGGGCCGCGAGCCGAACGCCTCCGCGACGAACGTCAGGCTCGCGACGAGCTGGCCGAAGGCGAGCGCGCGCGGAACCGCCCGCACGCGCGCCTCGCTCGCCTGCACGATCCGGAAGCCGGCGACCAGCGGGAAGCGGCCGACCACCGGCGCGCCCTCCTCGTAGGTCCCGCGGAAGGGGCTCCCGACGAGATCCAACCCCCCGTCCCCGCGCGGAAGCGCGAGCGTGAGATCGTCGCTGATGACGCGCCCGCGACGGTCCGACGCGGAGAGCGTGGACTTCCCCGCCCCCGAGGAGCCGTAGAAGAGGTAGGCCCGTCCCGCGCGGACCGCGCTCGCCGCGTGGACCAGGGCCCCGCCCGCGGCGACGGCGCGCCAGGCGACCGCGCAGCGGAGGAAGTTCTCGACGGCGCGCGGCGCGGGCTCGTAGCTCCCATCGGCGACGAGGAGCTCGCCGGCGAGCCGCTCGACGTCGAACCATCCCGCGGTCCTGTAGCCGAGGTAGCGGACCCGTCCGCCGTCGAACGCGAGCCAGACGGGGTTGAACTCCGCCGTGGCGGGCGGATCGATGTAGTACTCCCGCCGGTCGCGGGCGCAACGGACGACGAGGGCTCCGGGCGCGGGGCGCTCCTCCTCCCGCGCGTAGGGGCCGAAGCGCGCGACCAGCGCGTCGGCGAGCGCGTCGTCGAGCCCCTCGAGCCGGATACGGACCACGTCGAGCGCGAGCTCGACGGCGCGCGTCCCCGCGGCCTCGCGCGGCGGCGCGAAGTACTCGAAGGGGAGCGGCTCGCCGGTCCGCTCCGGGAAGGTGCCGCCCTTCGCCGTTCGCCGCGTACCGCTCATCGCGCGCTCACGCGAGCACGCCCTTGGTCTCCAGGTAGCGGATCCGGTCGCGGTGCGAGGCGGCGGTCTCGAAGTCGAGCCGCTGCGCGGCGGCCCGCATCGCGCGGTCCAGGCGAGCGATCTCGGCGACGAGCGCCTCGCGGTCCTCGAAGATCTCCTCCGCATCGTCCTCGCCGAGAGGAACGGTGGAGTAGTCCGAGGAGACGGGCGACGACATCAGCTCGTCGATCGCCCGGTGGATGCTCTCCGGCGTGATGCCGTGCGTCCGGTTGTAGTCTTCCTGGAGCGCGCGCCGGCGGGCCGTCTCCTCGATCGCGACGCGCATCGCCTGGGTCGTCTTGTCCGCGTAGAGGATCGCCTTGCCGTTGACGTTCCTCGCCGCGCGACCGATCGTCTGGATCAGCGAGCCCTCCGAGCGCAGGTAGCCCTCCTTGTCCGCGTCGAGGATCGCGACGAGCGAGACCTCCGGAAGGTCCAGCCCCTCGCGGAGAAGGTTGACGCCGACCAGGACGTCGAACTCCCCTTTGCGGAGGTCCCGGAGGATCCTCACGCGCTCGAGCGTCTGCACGTCGGAGTGGAGGTACTCGACCCGCACGCCGACCTCGCGATAGTACTCGGTCAGATCCTCGGCCATGCGCTTGGTCAGGGTCGTGACGAGAACGCGCTCCCCTTCGGCGGTCCTCGCGCGGATCTCGGCGAGGAGGTCGTCCACCTGCCCGTCGATCGGCTTCACCACGACCTGCGGGTCGAGCAGCCCCGTGGGCCGGACGACCTGCTCCACGATCTCGCCCCCGGTGAGCGACAGCTCGTACGGCGCGGGGGTGGCCGAGACGTAGATCGTCTGCCCTCGCCGCGCCTCGAACTCCTCGAACGTCAGCGGCCGGTTGTCGATGGCGGAGGGAAGCCGGAAGCCGAACTCGACGAGCGTCGTCTTGCGCGACCGGTCGCCGTGGGACATCCCGCGCACCTGGGGAAGCGTGGCATGGCTCTCGTCCACCACGAGCACCGTGTCCGGCGGCAGGTAGTCCATCAGGGTCGGGGGCGCCTCGCCCGGGCGGCGGCCGGTCAGGTGCCGGGAATAGTTCTCGATCCCGTTGCAGAACCCCAGCTCGCGCATCATCTCCAGATCGAACTGCGTCCGCTGGTGCAGCCGCTGGGCCTCCAGGAGCTTTCCCGCCCGCTCCAGCTCGGCGAGCCGCTCCGTCAGCTCCCGTTGGATCCCCCCCATCGCCTCGAGCATGGTCTCGCGAGGCGTGACGTAGTGGGAGTTCGGGTAGACCGGGTGCCTCTCCAGCGTCTCGCTCACCGTCCCGCGGACCGTGTCGATCCGCGAGATCGTCTCGATCTGGTCCCCCCAGAACTCGACCCGAAGGGCGTCCTCGGCGTACGACGGCCAGATCTCGAGGACGTCGCCGCGCACGCGGAACGCGCCCCGCTCGAGATCGGTCGGCACGCGGCGGTACTGGATCTCCACCAGCTTCCGCAGCGCCGCGTCCCGGTCGATCGTCATCCCCCGCGACAGCATCAGCATCATGCCGTGGTAGGCCTCGGGCGACCCGAGACCGTAGATGCACGAGACGCTCGCCACGATCAGCGCGTCGCGCCGCTCGAACAGCGCGCGCGTCGCGGCGTGGCGCATCCGGTCGATCTCCTCGTTGATGGACGCGTCCTTCTCGATGTACGTGTCGGACTGCGGGACGTACGCCTCCGGCTGGTAGTAGTCGTAGTACGAGACGAAGTACTCGACGGCGTTGGCGGGGAAGAGGCGCTTGAACTCCTGGTAGAGCTGGGCGGCGAGCGTCTTGTTGTGCGCGAGGACCAGCGCCGGCCTCTGCGACGCCGCGACGACGCTCGCGATCGTGAAGGTCTTCCCCGAGCCCGTGACGCCCAGCAGCACCTGGTCGCGGCGCCCCCCGGCCAGCCCGCCGGTCAGGCGCTCGATCGCGCGCGGCTGATCGCCGGTGGGCTTGAACGACGAGACGATCTCGAACGGAGGCATGCGCGCATTGTAGGGAGTCGGCCGCGGCGGGTCCAAGCGCAGAGCGCACCCGACGCCGCGAACCCGAGCAGCACGGGCGTCAGCTCCAGCGTATGCCGGAAGTAGGTCGCGCCGATCGGGAGGACCGGCAGGACCGCGAGCGGGACCGCGAGCGCCGCCGCCGCCGCGGGGCGCGCCGCGAGGGCGAGAGCGAGCCCCGCGACGGCGAGCGGCACGAGGACGACGTCGAGCGCCCGGGCGAGGTTCCGCGCCAGCAGCCAGGAGCGATAGAGGTAGCCTTGGACGAACTCGGACGGGTGGGCCGCCGCGTGCGAGAGAGGGCTCCCGATCTCCCGCGCGAGCGCCGGGACCTCGTCCTGCGGAAGCGGACGGTTCCCGGACCGCCACTGGTGGACCCCGTTGAGGTAGACCCACCGCGTCTTGCCGGAGATTCCCCACTCTCCGCCGAGCGCGTGGAGGTACAGCGGAACCACGGCGACCAGCCCGGCGAGGATCGCCGCCCCTCCCGCGAGCCGTCGGGCGGGGACGCCGCGGCGCACGAGCGCGATCGCTCCGACCGGCGCGACGAAGATCCACTCCGGGCGCGTGAGGAACAGGAACCCGAGGATCGAGCCGGAGAGCTCGGCGCGGGCGCGCAGGAGCGCGAGCGAGAGCCACGCGGCGAGGAGCGCCGCCGTGGCTTCCGGCTCCAGGTACGCGCCCCGGAGCGCCAGGTGGGGCTCGAGCGCGACGGCGGCGGCCGCGGCGATCCCCTCGCGCGGGCCCAGGGCCGCCGCGAACGCGGCGCCGCACGCGGGGGCGAGGAGCGCGGAGAGAATCAGGGCGACGATCCGCGACGCGATCTCGGGATCCACGGGCATGGCACGGATCGCGACGGCGAGCAGCGCGGGGACCAGCGGCTGGATGTGCGTCTCCGCCCTGCCTTCGGCGACGTACCCCTCGCCGCGGGCCATCGACGTCGCGAGGTCGAGGTGGTTCCGCTGGTCGAGGTCGAGCGGAGGGGGATGCGCGATCGCAATCCCGGTCCGGACGGCCAACGCGAGCAGGAACGCGGCGACGAGCGTACCGCGGCTCAACGGGCCTCGCCGAGCACGATCTCCTCCGGCAGCGGCCAGAGGTTGTAGGCGCTCGCCATCGAGAATCCGTAGGCGCCGGCGTCCAGGAAGGCGAGGAGGTCCCCCTCCTCGGCCCGGGGGAGCGCGCGTCCGGAGGCGAAGACGTCGGTGGACTCGCAGATGTTCCCGACGACCTCGACCCATTCCACCGGCGCCTCCGGCGCGCTGACGTTCACGATGGCGTGATAGGCGCCGTAGAGCGCGGGGCGGAGCAGATGGTTCATCCCCGTGTCCACGCCCACGAAGACGTGCCCGCCGCTGGTCTTCCGGCAGGTCACGCGCGCGAGCAGGCACCCCGCCGGCCCGGCGATGAAGCGTCCCGGCTCGAACCAGGCGGACGGGCGGCCTCCGCTCTCGCCCGCGAACCGGCGGAGCCGAGCGTCCAGCGCCTCCCCGTACGCGGCGAGATCGAGCTCCCTCTCCTCCTCCCGGTACGGGATTCCGAAGCCCCCGCCGAAGTCGATCGCCTCGAGCCCCGCGACGCGCGCCGCCGCGGCGAGGAGCGCGTCGGCCGCCGCGAGCAGGGGCGCCGGCTCCAGGATCCCCGACCCCATGTGGGCGTGGAGACCGACGACCGTGACGCCGTGGGCGCGGCAAGCCTCGAGCGCAGGCAGGAGGTCCTCGAGCGGGATCCCGAACTTGCTCTGCGCGCCGCCGGTGACGACGTGGCGGTGATGCCCCTCCCCCACGCCGGGGTTCATCCTCAGGAGCACGCGGGCGCGCCGCGTCGCGCGCCCCAGCCTCTCCGCGTCGGAGATCGAGCCCAGCGCCAGCGCGCACCCGCGCTCGACGAGCGCGGCGAGCTCGTCGGTCTTCGCGTTGGTCGCGGAGACCAGGACGCGCTCGGCGGGGTGACCGCAGGCGATCGCCCGCTCCGCCTCGCCGGGGGAGGCGGCCTCGACGCCGACGCCGCTCGCGGCGAGACGCCGGAGGATCGACGGATGCGCGTTGGCCTTGCACGCGTACAGGAGCCGTCCCGGGTCCAGCGGAAGATGCTCGCGCAGCCGCGCGACGCGTGCGTCGATCGCCTCGAGGTCGTAGACGTAGAGCGGCGTGCCGTGGCGCCCCGCCAGATCCAGCAGGGTCGCGCGCGGGATCGGCGGCTCCCGGCGGACCGGCTCGCGCGCCGTGCCGCCGAAGAGCGACGCCGGAAGCGGACCCCGGAAGAACGTCTCGTGGAGCGCGCGCACCGCGCCGTCGACCTCGTCCCCGGCGAGCACGAGGCCGAGGTTGATCGCGGAGGAGCCCTGCGTGATCATCCGCAGCCGCACGCCCCGCAGCGCGCGAAACACCTCTTCGGCGACCCGGGCGTTCCCACGCATCCCCTCGCCGACCAGGCACACCACCGCCATCCCCTGCTCGACCTCCACGCGCGCGAACGCGGAGAGCGCCTCGACGATCTCGGGCAGACGGCGGTCGTCGTCGATGGTGAGCGACACCGAGACCTCGGAGGTCGCCACGAGGTCGACCGGGGTCCGGTGCGCGTCGAACACCGCGAAGATCCGCGCGAGGAAGCCGTGCGCCATGAGCATGCGGGTGGAGACGACCTGGATCGCGGTGATCCCCCGCTTCTCGGCGATCGCGCGCACCGCGAAGCGTCCGCCCTCCCCGCTCTCCGGCCGGGCGAGGATCGTCGTGCCCTCTCCCTCGGAGCGTCGCGCGTTCAGGACCCGGACGGGGATCCCGGCGTCCACGGCCGGAAGGAGGGTGCTCGGATGGAGCACCTTCGCCCCGAAGTACGCGAGCTCGCTCGCCTCGTCGAACGAGAGGACGCGCACCCGCCGGGCCCCCGCGACGACGCGGGGGTTCGCGGTGAGGACGCCGTCCACGTCCGTCCAGATCTCGATGCGCCCCGCCCCGAGCGCCGCGCCGAGCAGCGAGGCCGAGTAGTCGGAGCCGCCGCGCCCCAGGACGGTCGGGCGGGACCCGCCGCCGACGAGCGCGCCGCCGATGAAGCCCTGCGTGACCGGCACGCGTCCCGAGGCGAGGAGCGGGGCGATCCGCTCGCCCGCGAGACCGGCGATCGCGCCGGGGAGGGGCGCGTCGCGCTCGGGATCGTCCCCCGCGGTGCGGACGACGTCGCGCGCGTCCACCCAGTCCGCGGACAGGCCGCGCGAGGCGAGGCAGGCGGCGACGATCCGGCTGGAGAGCAGCTCGCCGGCTCCGACGAATCGCGCGCGCACCCACGGCGTCGATTCGCCGACGAGCGCGACCCCTCTGCGCAGCGCTTCGAGCGTCGCGAGCGTCTCGTCGATCGCGCCCCAGGCCCGCGGGCGCTCGCTCGCGCCGACCGTCTCGTCGAGGAGCCCGCGGTGCCGCTCCGCCAGCGCCGCGAGCGCAAGGCGAGAGGCGTCACCCTCCCCCGACTCCGCCGCCGCGAGGATCCGGATCAGCCCGTCGGAGACGCCCGAGAGAGCGGAGACCACGACCAGCGGCGCCTCGCCGAGTCGCCCGGCGACGATCCCCGCGAGCCGCTCCAGGGCCGCCGCGTCCGCGACGGACGTTCCGCCGAACTTGCACACGATCATGGCGACGGATCGTAACCCGCGGGAGCGGATGTGGGACCGGGGCCACGTTCGTGGCATGGCGCCCGCGGCATTTCCCACGAAATCCGCCCCATCCCGGGTACGGGAGGCGGGCACGCCGCGTGCTAATCTCCAGGAAGTGATGAGCGGACCCAAGCGACGGACGCTTCTCCTCGGCGCGGCCGTTCTCCCCGCCATGATCTTCGGCGCCGCGCTCGGCCGGGGGCTGAAATTCGATCTCCCCGACGTCGGCGCGCTCGACCGGTACACGCCGCCGCTCAACACGCGCGTGCTCGCCCGCGACGGCACGACGATCGGCAGCTTCGGCGAGCAGCGCCGGACGATGCTCGCGCAGCGGGACATCCCCAAGATCTTCATCCAGGCTCTCGTCGCGGTCGAGGACTCGAACTTCTACAAGCACGAGGGGATCGACTTCTACGGCATCGCCCGCGCCGCCTGGCACGACCTGACGACCATGTCCTTCGAGCAGGGGGCGAGCACGATCACGCAGCAGCTCTCGCGCAACCTCTTCCTGAGGCCGGACAAGACGCCGCGGCGGAAGGTCCAGGAGATGCTGCTCGCGATCGAGATCGAGAAGCGGTACTCGAAGGAGGAGATCCTCCGGATGTACTGCAACCAGGTCTACATGGGGCACGGCCGCTACGGCCTCGAGGCCGCGTCGCAGTACTACTTCGGGGAGCACGCGACCGAGCTCAAGCTCCCCGAGGCGGCGCTCCTCGCCGGGCTGATCCAGCGCCCCGAAGGGCTGACCCCGTACAAGAACCCTGACGGCGCCGTGCGCCGGAGGAACCACGTCCTGGACCGCATGGTCGAGGAGAAGATGCTCTCGCGGGCGGACGCGGACGCCGCCAAGCGCGCGCCGCTCGTCCTGTCCGGCCGCCGCGAGGCGGCGGACATCGCGCCGTACTTCGTCGAGGAGGTCCGGCGGACCCTTCAAGCCAAGTACGGGGACGACGGGATCTACCTCGACGGGCTCGAGGTGCGGACCGGGATCGACGTCGAGATGCAGCGGATCGCGAACCGGGCGGTCGAGCAGGGGCTCCGTGAGATCGACAAGCGGCAAGGCTGGCGCGGACGGATCGACAAGGTTCCCGCCGGCAGCGATCCGGCGCAGTGGGCGTCGGCGTCGTGGCGCGACGGGGTGACCGCCGGCGGGATCTACGACGGCGTGGTCCTCCAGACGACCCGTGGCCGGGCGCGGATCCGCGCCGGGAGCCTCCAGGGCTTCCTCGACGGCGAGGGCGTCGCCTGGACCGGCAAGCGCGATCCCGCGGCGCTCCTTCGCGCCGGCGACGTCGTGCGCGTGCGCGTCGTCTCGGACAAGGTCGCCGGGCAGGCGGCGTTCGCGCTGGAGCAGGAGCCGAAGACCGAGGGCGCGCTGATCGCGATCGACCCGCAGACCGGCGCGGTGCGCGCGCTGGTCGGCGGCCTCGACTTCCGCCGGAGCGAGTTCGACCGCGCGGTTCAGGCGCGGCGGCAGGCCGGCTCCTCATTCAAGCCGTTCGTCTACGCCGCCGCGCTGGCCGGCGGGGCCACCCCGTCGGACCGCGTTCTCGACGCGCCGACCGTCTTCGTCGAGCCGGGGACGAACAGCGTCTATCAACCGGAGAACTACGGACAGAAGTACTACGGCCTCCTGACCGTCCGGGAGGCGCTGGAGAAGTCGGCGAACATCGCGGCCGTGAAGGTCCTCGACCGGGCCGGGTTCCACTCCGTGATCCAGCTCGCGCGCGACCTGGGGATCACGACCAACCTCCAGCCCTATCCGTCGATGGCGCTCGGCGCGTTCGAGGTCAGCCTCATCGAGATGACGAGCGCGTACGGCGCCTTCGCCAACGAGGGGGTCCGCGTCGAGCCGTACCTCGTCGAGGAGGTGCGGCGCCGGGACGGAACGGTGCTCGAGACGGCGCGGCCGTCGGCGAAGGAAGCGCTCTCGCCGCAGATCGCCGCCGTGATGAACGCTCTGCTCGAAGGCGTCATCACCGACGGGACCGGCGCCGCCGCGGCCAGCCTCGGGCGACCGCTGGCGGGGAAGACGGGAACGACCGACGACTTCACGGACGCCTGGTTCATCGGATACACCCCCGACCTCGTGGTCGGCGTCTGGGTCGGCTTCGACGTGAAGAAGAGCCTCGGGTCGCGCGAGACCGGAGCGCAGGCCGCTCTTCCGATCTGGCGGACGTTCATCGAGGAGGCGTTCCGCGACAAGCCTCCGCTCCCCTTCCCCGAGCCGAGCGGCGTGGTGCGCGCGACCGTCGACCGCGCGACGGGGCTGCTCGCCTCCGAGGCCGCCGGATGCCTCGAGCCGATCCGGGAGACGTTCCTCGAAGGGACGGAGCCGACCGGCACCTGCTCGACCTTCGAGCACGCGAGGCTGCGGCTGCCGTGGGTCCTCCAGCGTTACGCCCTGGACGACGACGGCGCCCTCCTGGTGCCGACCGGAGACCTCGCGGCCCTGATGTCCGACCCGGCGGTGCGCGTGGAGCCCGGCCGCTCGATCGGGGCGGCCGACGTGGTCCTGCCGCTTCGCGAGGTCGCGGGGGCCACGCGCCGGCTCCCGGAATCGCTGGACGGGCAGGTGGACTCGTCAACCTGGGTCGGGAAGGACGGCCGCCCCGCGGACGTGGTGCTGCTCGGCGAGGCCGCGCGCGCCGAGATCCCGCGCTAGGCTAGCGGCCGACCGCCGGACCCCATCGCGCCTCGCGCGCGCCGATCGTCCCGTCGCGCGTCCATGCGATCGAGTCGTACTTCCAGCATCGGAGCTCGGCGGCGCATAGCGCCTCGCGCTCGCTCGCGCGGCCGGGGACCAGATCGATCCCGAAGGTCTCCTCGAAGGCGGCGATCAGGGCGGCGTCGAGCGTCTCCGGCGCCGGACGCGACCCGGCCTCGCGCTCGAGGTCGGTGAATCGGTCGCCGTCCACCGCGCTCCCGAGGACGCGCGCGAGACGGGCCGCCTCCAGCCGGATCGGGATGGAGCCGTGCTGGAGGACGGCGCCTCGGCGCCGCGCTTGCGCCGAGCCCACGAGCTTCCGTCCGCCGGCGGCGATCTCCCAAGCGCCGATCGCCTCGAAGCAGGACGCTCCGCGGGCCGACCGCGTGCGGACGGCCGGCTCGAGCGCGGCGACCCTCGCCCCGAGGCGCGTGAGAGCGCGCGCGATCGCGGTGGCGATCGTGCGATAGACGGCGACCGGGCCGCCGTCGAACGGAGGCCGGCCGAACGATCCCGCCACTGCGTACGTTCGCTCGAATTCGTGCAGCACCGCGCCGCCGCCGGTCGGACGGCGCACGACGTCGATCCCCTCGCGCGCGATGACGGTGTCGTCGTACGCGCGCGCCGCGCCCTGATGCCTTCCGAGGGAGATCGCGGCGGGACGCCAGCCGTAGATCCGGAGCGTTGGCGGCGCGTCCCGGCGCTCCCCGTCGTAAGCGCCGAGCATCGCCTCGTCGGTCGCCATGTTCGACGCTCCGTCCGCCTCGCCCTCGACGATCAGACGCCAGGCGCGCGACGTCACGCCCGGAAATCGACCGACCGCAGATCGTGCTTGCGGAGGAGACGCTGCAGCGCCGAGCGGAGCATCCCCGCGTGCTCGGCGGCGCCGGTGACGTTCCCTTCGTGGCGGCGCAGGAGGTCCGCCAGGTACGAGCGCTCGAACGCGTCGACCACCTTGCGCTTGGCGGTGCGGAACGGCCGGTCCGCGCGCACGCCCGGCTCGGCGGGCCCGACGCCGCCCCGCACGAACGCGGGGAGGTCGCTCTGACGGACGATCCCGTCGGGGGCGAGGACCATCGCCGTCTCGACCGCGTCGCGCAGCTCGCGCACGTTCCCCGGCCAGCGGTACGCGGAGAGGGCGGCGAGCGCCTCGGGCTCGACGCCGATCGGCGGGAGGCCGTTGAGCCGCCGGAGCGACTCGATGAAGGCGCGGACGAGCGGCGGCACGTCCTCGGGCCGCTCGTGGAGCGGGGCGATCCTGACCGTGGTCAGCCCCGGCGCGCCGGCGATCCCGGGGTGGAGCCGCGCCTCCCCCGCCGCGCGCTCCGGATCCGGACCGGCGGACATGAGGATCCGGCCGCTCCCCCGTCCGCTCGCGAGGTGCTGAGCGAGACGCTCCTGATCGCCCCAGGGGAGCTTCTCGATCGAATCGAGGAAGACGTCCCCTTCGGGCAAGGCCCTGGGAAGCCCCTCCATCCCCTTCAGGGTCCGCGGGGGTTCGCCTGCCCCCATGGCCGCGAGGAGGCAACGGGCGGCGTACGACCGCCCGCTCCCCGGCTCGCCGGAGAACAGGACCGGCCCCCGGCTCGCGGTCAGATCCGCGATCTCCCGGCGTAGACGCTCCGCCGGCGCGGAGCGTCCGGCGATCCGAGGCTCGCGAGCGGTCCCGACCTCGTCCCGCAGACGGCGCAGCTCGTCCAGCATCCGGTGCTGGGCGAGCGCCCGCCTGCCGAACTCGGTGACGCACTTCGGCCTCGGGTGCCGGGGCAGGACATCGAAGGCATCCACCGAGGCGGGGCTCCGGCCTTCGGGATCTCCGTTCCCCTCGAGGATCCCCACGACCGCGGTGGGACGGAGCCTGGTGATCCGCTCGACCAGCTCGAGCGAGACGTCCTTGGGGGACGCGATCCCCGCGAGGACCACGGCGACGGAGCGGGTGCGCAGGGCGTCGAAGGCTTGTTGCGGCGTCGCAACATCGGCGACGTCCAATCCGGCGTCCTTCAAAGCATCGCGAACGCGCACGCGAACCGGAGCCTCAGCGTCGAGCACGAGGGCAAGCGGGAGTTGCATCGACCTCTCCTCGGCCGCCGACGGACACCCCCAGCGCGCGGAGTATAGCGGGGTCGGGTCGAGGCGGAAACGTCAGAGTCCGAGTTGCTCGCGAAGGGCGACCACGCGGCTCTGCACGTCGCGGTATTGGGGCTCTTCCCTGAGGACCAGGACGAGGAGCTCGAGCGCTCCCTCCGGGTCCCCGGTCTGGAGGAGGATCTCCGCGAGATCGTAACGGAGGCCGGAGAGCGGCGTTTCCTCCTCCCCCGGCGCCTGGAGCGCGGTCCGGTACCAGCGGATCGCCTCGTCCGCCTCCCCCCGCTCCCAGTGGCAGAGCCCCAGCATGCTGCACGACTCGCGGAACAGCTCCGGGGACTCGCTCGCGATCCGGAACTCGGAGAGGGCGTCGTCCACGAGCCCCATCTCCTTGTAGGCGATCCCGAGATCGTAGTGCGTGCGGAAGTCCTCGGTGGCGACCTCGGCGCGCACGTGCTCCTTGAACGCCGCGAACACCTCGTCCACCGATTCCTCGGCGTCGGGATCGGCCGCGGGGACGATCGCCTCCGCGGGGCGATCGGTGCCGAACTCGGCATCGAGCGCGGCGGCGATCGTCGAGAGGTCGTCCTCGTCGAGCTTGTCCTCCCCGGCGCCGATCGCTTCGGCGGGGGCGGCCGCGCGGGCGCGGGCTTCCAACGTGTCGAGCGCGGGACCGGAAGCGCCCGCCTTGCGCGCCTCCGCGATCCGCGCGAGCGCGTCGACCACCATCCCCTGCGTGATGTAGAACTCGATCTCCTCCAGCGTGCCGTCGCCGGCGTCCGCCGCTACCGCGGCCTCGTCCGCGTCGTCGAACAGGATCTCCAGGTCGTCGTCGTCGGTCTCGACCTTGCGGGCCGTCGCGGCCGGAGGAGGGGGCGCGGCCGGGGCGCGCGCCGGAGACGGTCGTGCCGTGGCGGGGGCCGCCGCCGCGGGGGCCGGCGGTGCCGAGCGCGCCGGGGCGGGGGGCGCGGCCGGGGGGGTCGCGGGAGCGGGGGCCAGGAGCGCGAGCCGCTCGAGCACCGAACGGAGCCTCGGCTCGATCCCTCCCAGCTCCGCGGCCTCCTTCGCGACGCGGCGGGCCCCTTCGGAGTCCCCGGCCGCGCGCTTCGCGAGAGCGAGGGCGACGAGCCCGGCGCGAAGCTCGCCGCGGTCCGGACGCGTCCTGAGAACGCCGGCGAGCTTCTCCTGCGCGCCGACATGCCCCGGGAAGCGCTCGGTCACCTGGCGGAGCTGCTGGAGGGCCTCGTTGTGGAGCCCATACTTCTCGAAGACCTCGGCTTCGGTCAGGTGCCCGCTGACGAACTCCTCGTCCGCGGGGCCGAGCGGGACCGCGGGCGCCTCGAAGGAGACCGGGACCGCGACGCTCGCCGCCGCCGGTTGCGCCGCGGCGGGCGCGCCAGCGGGAGGCGCGGCGACGGGGGGAGCCTGCGGCCGCGGGGGGGCCGCGGCGGGCGCGTCCGCCGTGGGGCGGCCGAGAAACAAGGCCGGCGAGCTCGGATCGAACAGCCGGAGGGTCTCGAGGAGCGGATCGATCCTCGCCTGCTCCCCCTTCGATTGATAAGCGCGGACCAGGCGCTCGATCGCGCGGGCGGCTTGCGGCTTGTTCCCCTCCGCCTTCCGCATCTCCACGAGCTGCTCCAGCGCGCGCAGGTGCCCGCCGTCCTCGATGCGTGCGAGCCGCTCGAGCGCCTGGGCGACCCGGTCGAACCGCCGCGCGCGAGTCCACCGGTCGAAGAGCGGGAGCGCGCGCGACCAGAGGTCCTCGATCGCGCCGCGTCCCAGCGCCGCGCGGAAGACCTGCTCCAGGGCGTCGTCGTCGATCCCGTCGGACTTCGCGTCGGCGAGGAGCCCCGTCGAGCGACGCTCGTCCCCCGCCTGCTCGAACAGGAGGAGGATCTCGCTCGCGATCGCCTCGGCCCCGGAGCGTCCCCAGGCCTCGTCCCCCGCGTGGAGCGCGTCGTCGCGGCGTCCGGCCGCCGCCAGGCACCGGGCGAGCCCCGCCAGCGGCTCCGCGCGCCCCGGGAGGAGCTCCGCGGCGCGCTTGAACGTCCGCTCCGCGTCGTCGATCCGCCCCGCGAGCAGCATCCGCCCGCCCAGCGCCACCAGCTCGCGCCCGGCCTGCTCGGAATCGCCCCCTGCGGCGCGCGCCTCGGCGAGGCGCACGGCGTGGACGAAATTGTCCGGCTCGGCCGCGACGAGCTTCTCGTAGACCTCGCGCGCGTGCTTGAAATCGCGAGCGCGCAGATAGGCCTCGGCGGCCTGCAGCAGCCAGCTCCGCGCCTCGCCGCTGTGCTTCTGCTTGAGGTTCAGCTCTCCCAGGCGGACGATCGCGTCGAGACGCGTCGGATCCACCTTGACGACCTTCTTCAGGATCGCGATCGCCTTCGGGTAGAACCCCGACGTCGAGAACTGGTCGGCGATCTTCTCGTAGTAGACGATCGCCTCGGCCCCGCGCGAGCTCCGCGCGAGGAGGTCGCCGAGGCGATTGAGCATGAGCAGGTCCTTCGGGGCGTCCTCCGCGAGACGCCGACACTCGTCCAGCGCCTGGGAGACCTTCCCCTGCTTCAGCAGCCGCTCCGCGTTCGCGAACGTCTTCTCGCGCTCGAGGGCCATCTCCGCCTACCGCTCGCGGCGCTCCTGGATCCTGGCCTTCTTGCCCGCCCGGTCGCGGAGGTAGTAGAGCTTCGCGCGGCGCACCTTCCCCAGCCGCGTCACCTCGATCCGCTCCACGATCGGCGAGTGGATCGGGAAGACGCGCTCCACCCCCACCCCTCCCGAGGTCTTGCGGACCGTGAAGGTCGCGCGGGCTCCTGTGCCGCTGCGGCGGCCGATCACGTCTCCTTCGAAGATCTGGATGCGCGACTTGTCCCCTTCGACCACCCGGACGTGGACCTTGACGCGGTCCCCCGGCCGGAAGTCCGGGACGTCCTTCTTCAGGCCCTCGGCTTCGATGCTGCGGATCACGTTCATGACGTACCTCGTCGGCGTCGCGCGGACGCCTGGCTTGCGCTCGAGATGAGGTCGGGGCGCTTGGCGCGCGTCGCGTCGGTCGCCCGCTCCTCGCGCCACCGCGCGATGGCGCCGTGGTCCCCCGAGAGGAGGACGGGCGGCACGCTCCGTCCCCGGAACTCGGCCGGGCGGGTGTAGCTCGGGAAGTCGAGGCCCCCGGCCGTGAAGCTCTCCGACTCGATCGAGGCCGCGTTCCCGAGCACGCCGGGGACCAGGCGCGAGACGCCGTCGACGACCATCATCGCGGGGAGCTCGCCGCCGGTGAGCACGACGTCGCCGGTCGAGATCTCCTCGTCCGCGAGCCCTTCGCGCACGCGCTCGTCCACCCCTTCGTAGCGGCCGCACAGCAGCACGATGCGGTCGTAGGCGGCCAGCCGGGCTGCCGCGGCCTGATCGAAGGGCCCCCCCTGCGGCGACAAGAGGATCACGCGCTCGCGCGCGACCGGGTACCGGGTGCGGATCCACGCGACCGCATCGAAGAACGGCTCGGGCTTCAGGACCATCCCCGGCCCGCCGCCGAAGGGAGCGTCGTCCACCTGCCGCTGCGGTCCCACGCCGAACCGGCGCAAGTCGTGGACCCGAACGGCGACGCGGCCGCTCCGCCGGGCGCGGGCGAGCAGCCCGTCGTCCAGCGGCCCCTGGAACATCGCGGGGAACAACGTGACGACGTCGAAGGTCACGACGGCTCCCGCTCGTCGTCGGCGCCGAGATCGCGCAGCCCCTCGGGGAGCACGACCGTGATCGCTCCCTGCGATGCGTCGATCGACGAGACGATCGATCGCGCCAGCGGCACCAGCGTCTCCACGCCGGCGTCGTCGCGGACCACGAGAAGGTCGGTCCCACCGGTCTCCATGACGTCGCACACCCGTCCGAGCACCCCCGCGCGGCGGTCGGTGACGGTCGCGCCGACGAGCCGAGCGGACCAGTAGACCCCTTCGGGGAGGGCGGGGACGTCGGCCGCGAGAGCGGCGACGTCCCGGCCGCGCAGCGCCGCGGCCGCGTTCGCGTCGTCCACGCCGGCGAGCTTCAGGACGAGGCGGCCGCCGTACGCCCGCGAGGACTCGACCTCGCGCGGGCCGTCCAGCCATACGCGGCGCAGGTGCGTCCAGCGCGCCGCATCCCCCGAGATGACGCTCACCGTGACCTCGCCCCGGTTGCCGCGAAAGCCGCTCACCCGTCCGAGCACGAGCGGCTCGCCTTCCGGTCTACTCAAGGATCTCCAATACGATCCGTCTGCGGCTCTTCATCCCGGCGGCGGCCACGATGGTCCGCAGCGATCGGGCGGTCCGTCCCTGCTTGCCGATGACCTTGCCGAGATCCCGCGGCGCCACCGCGAGCTCGAGGACCGTCGCGCTCCCGTCTTCGACCTCGGTCACGGTCACCGCCTCCGGCTCGTCCACAAGCGCCTTCGCGATGACTTCCACGAGATCTCTCATCGCGTCACCGGGCTTCGGTCAGGCGCGCGCGCTCTTCGCCTTCGTGAGAAGGCTGCGGACCGTCTCCGACGGGTGCGCTCCCTTCTTGATCCAGGCCTCGGCCTTGGCCACGTCGAGATGGATGGTCTGGGGATTCGTCCCGGGATCGTAGGTTCCGAGGCTCTCGATGAAACTGCTCCGGGGCGTCGAGCGCCCTTCGGAGACGACGACCCGGTAGTAGGGATCCTGGCGGGAGCCCATCCGTCTGAGGCGGATCTTCAGCACGTGCCTCTCCTCCTGCTCGGTCCAGCAAAACCGACAATATAGCTCACCGGCCCAAGAACGGGAGCCGGAACCCCCGCCCCCCACCCCGGGCCGCTTGGGCCTGCTTCATCATCTTTTTCATCTGGGCGAACTGCTTCAGGAGCTGGTTGAGCTCCTGCACGCTCCTCCCCGAGCCGCGCGCCACGCGCTTCTTGCGGCTTCCGTTCAGGATCTCGGGGCGGTTCCGCTCCGCCGGGGTCATCGAGTCGATGAGCGCCATGACGCCCTTCAGGGCGCCGTCGTCGAGGTCGACCCCCTTGAGCGCCCCCATCCCGGGGAGCATCCCCAGGATCCCCGAGAGCGGTCCCATCTTCTGGAGGGTCCGGAGCTGATCGCGGAAGTCCTGGAGCGTGAGCTGGTTCTTGCGGAGCTTCTTCTCGAGCGCCTTCGCCTGGGCGACGTCCACCGCTTCCTCGGCGCGCTCGATGAGGCCGAGCAGGTCTCCCATGCCGAGGATCCGCCCCACCATCCGGTCGGGGTGGAACGGCTCGAATTCGGATGGCCGCTCCCCGCTTCCGATGAACTTGATCGGGAGCCTCGTGACGTGGCGGATCGAGAGCGCCGCGCCTCCGCGGGCGTCGCCGTCCATCTTGCTGAGGATGACGCCGGTCAGGTCGAGCGCCCGGTGGAACTCGGAGGCGGAGCGCACCGCGTCCTGCCCGGTCATCGCGTCCGCGACGAAGAGGATCTCGGACGGGTCCAGCGCGGCCTTCAGCCCGCGAAGCTCCTCCATCAGCTCGTCGTCGATGTGGAGCCGCCCCGCCGTGTCGATCAGCACGGTGTCGAATCCGCTCCGCCGCGCCTCCTCGAGGCCCTCCCTCGCGATGGCGAGCGGCGCCGAGCTCGCGTCGTGTCCGTGGACCTTGAGCCCCGCGGAAGCTCCGACCCGCATCAGCTGCTCGACGGCGGCGGGCCGGTAGACGTCGACCGGGACGAGGTACGGATACTTCCCCGCCTTCTTCAGCCACAGCCCGAGCTTCGCGGTGGTGGTCGTCTTCCCGGAGCCCTGGAGGCCGACGAGCATCACGACGGTCGGTGGCTTGGAGCGGAACTTCAACCGGCCGTCGTCCGTTCCGCCCAGCAGCGACTCCAGCTCGTCGCGGACGATCTTCACGACCTGCTGGCCCGGCGAGAGGCTCCGGAGCACCTCCTCTCCGGTCGCTTTCGCGCGCACCCCGTCCAGGAGCGCGCGCGTCACGCCGACGTGGACGTCCGCCTCGAGGAGGGCCATCCGGATCTCGCGGAGGGTGGTCTCGAGGACTTCGGGCGTGACCCGGGGCTGGCCGCGCAGGGACTCGAACGCGCTCTGCAGGCGCTGGCTGAGGGCGTCGAACACCGGCGTCAGACCGATTCGAGCAGGTGGCCGAGCTTCTGCTTCTTGGTCTCGAGATAGCGGCGGTTGTCCGTCCCCGCGGGCGCCTCGAGGGGAACGCGCTCGGCCAGCTCCAAACCGTACCCCTTCAGGGCGACGTACTTCCCGGGGTTGTTCGTCATCAAGCGCAGGCGGCGGATCCCGAGGTCGTAGAGGATCTGCGCGCCGACGCCGTAGTCGCGGTGATCGGCGCGAAAGCCGAGCGCGAGGTTCGCCTCGACGGTGTCCTTGTGGTGGCTGTCCTGCAGCTCGTACGCACGGAGCTTGTTCGCGAGCCCGATCCCCCGCCCCTCCTGCCGGAGATAGAGGATCGCCCCTCTCCCCTCGCGCTCGATCATCTCCATCGCGCGGTGGAGCTGCGCGCCGCAGTCGCAGCGCGAGGAGCCGAACACGTCCCCCGTCAGGCACTCGGAGTGCACCCGGACGAGCGTGGGCTCCTCCGGCGTCGGATCGCCCATGACCAGCGCGACGTGGGTCCGGTCCTCCAGCTCGGTGTGGAACGCGTGGATCGTCCAGGTCCCGCGGTCGGTGGGAAGCTGCGGAGAGGCCACCCGGGTGACCAGACGCTCGGTACGCATGCGGTGGCGGATGAGGTCGGCGATCGTCAGGAGCTTGAGGTCGTGGGCGGCGGCGAACGGGAGCAGCTCGGGGAGACGCGCCATGGTCCCGTCGGCGTTCATGATCTCGCAGACGACACCCGCCGGAGCGAGCCCGGCGAGCCGGCACAGATCGACGATTGCCTCGGTGTGGCCGGCGCGCTTGAGGACACCCCCCGGGCGGGCGCGCAGGGGGAAGACATGGCCCGGGCGGGCGAGGTCGTCGGGACGCGTCCGCTCGTCCACCGCGACGCGGATCGTCCGCGCGCGGTCGGCGGCGGAGATCCCGGTCGTGACGTCCCGGCGCGCCTCGATCGAGACGCAGAACGCCGTGCCCCGCCTCGCGGTGTTCTGCTCGACCATCGGGCGGATGTCGAGCGCGTCCAGGCGCTCGGCGCTCATCGGAAGGCAGATCAGCCCGCGCCCGTGCGTCGCCATGAAGTTGACGATCTCCGGGGTGACGAACTGCGCGGCGCAGGCGAGGTCTCCCTCGTTCTCGCGGTCCTCGTCGTCGAGGATCACGATCATCCGGCCCGCGCGCAGGTCGTCCAGGGCCTGCTCGACCGTGGCGAACTTCGGGGCGTAGGTGGGGGCGCTCATGGGGACCTCTCCCGCAACAGCGCTTCAAGATACCGCGCGATCAGATCCGCCTCCAGGTTGACCGGGTCCCCCTCCGCGAGCTCCCCCAGACGCGTTCGCGCGAGCGTCTCCGGGATCAGCGCGACCTCGAAGCTCGCCGGGCCGACCGCGGCGACCGTCAGAGAGACCCCCGAGACCGCGATCGATCCCTTCCTCGCCACCAGCCCGCGGAGTGCTACGGGGAGCTCGACCTCGAGACGGACGTCGGCCCCCGATCGGGTGGCGCGGAGCACGCGCGCGACCGCGTCCACGTGCCCCTGCACGAGGTGACCGCCGAGGCGCTCCCCCATCGCGAGAGCGCGCTCGAGGTGAACGCGGTCCCCCCGAGCCAGCCCGGAGAGGGTGGTCCGCGCGAGCGTCTCCGCGACCGCGTCGGCCTCGAAGACGTCCCCTTCCCGTCGGGCGACCGTGAGGCACACGCCGTCCACGGCGACGCTCTCGCCATCCTCCATGGTTTCTACCGGGAGGTCCGACGCGACGGCGAGCCGCGTGGCCCCCGCGCCCGGCTCCACGCGCACGACGCGGCCGATGGTCCGTATCAGGCCGGTGAACACGAGGCCTCCCGAGCCCGACCGACGAGGACCGTGTCCCGCCCGAGGGGAAACCAGCGGATCGGCTCGAGGCTCCATGCATGATCCGGGGAGGGCGCCGCGGGAAGGTCGATGACCGGGGTCGCCCCCGAGGCGCCGATGATCCGCGGCGCGACGACGAGGACGACCTCGTCCACGAGACCCGCGCGCAGGAAGGCCCCGGCCGTCTTCCCTCCGCCCTCGACGAGGACCGACTGGACCCCCGCCGCGTGGAGATCCTCCACCACGCTCGGGAGGTCGAGCCCGGCCGGGCCGCCGGGGACGCGAACGACGTCCGCGACCGCGCTCAGAGCCGGGGCGTCGCTCGAGGCGCATGCGGCGTCGGCGTAGACGCGCGTGCGCGGTCCGTCCGGCTCCCGCACGAAGACCCGGGCGCCGGGATCGACCGAGAGGGTGGGCGCGAGGACCACACGCAGGCGGGGCGCGCTCGGTCCGGGCAGGCGGACCGTGAGCCTGGGATCGTCACGGCGCAGCGTCCCCGCCCCGACGAGCACGGCGTCATGGGCGAAGCGAAGCCGGTGCGCGAACCGGCGCGCCGCCTCCCCGGAGACCCACGCGGACCGCCCCTCGGCCGCGGCGATCCTCCCGTCCCACGACTGCGCGGCCTTCAGCGTGACCCAGGGGCGCCGGCGCTGGTGCGTCGAGAAGAACGCCGCGTTCTGCGCGCGCGCTTCGTCCGCGAGCACCCCGACGGTCACCTCGATCCCCGCCTGCCGGAGGGCGTCGAAGCCGCGGCCGTCCACCAGCGGGTTCGGGTCGCGGACCGCGGCGACGACGCGCGCGATCCCCGCGCGGACGATCGCATCGACGCAGGGCGGCGTGCGCCCCTGGTGCGCGCACGGCTCGAGGTTGACGTACAGGGTGGCGCCCCGCGCCGTTTCGCCCGCCTCGTCGAGCGCCGACGCCTCCGCATGGGCCTCGCCCGCCGCGCGGTGGAACCCGCGCCCGGTCACGACGCCGTCGCGCACCACCACGCATCCGACGAGGGGATTGGGGCGCGTCCGCCCCTCGCCGAGCGCCGCGAGCGCGAGCGTCTGCGCCATCAGCGCGCGATCGGTCATGCCGCGTCCTCGGCGCCGCCGATCAGGCCGTCCACGTACGCGTCCGGGTCGAAGTCGAGGAGATCGTCCTGAGCCTCCCCGACCCCGACGTACCGGATCGGGACGCCGAGGGCGCGACGGATCGCGAGCGCGACGCCTCCCTTGGCGGTGCCGTCGAGCTTCGTGAGGACGACGCCGGTGATCGCCGCCGCCTTGGTGAACTCCCGCGCCTGCGTGAGCCCGTTCTGGCCGGTCGTCGCGTCGATGACGAGGAGCACCTCGTGCGGCGCCCCGGGGACCTCGCGCGCGGCGACGCGCGCCATCTTCTGGAGCTCGGCCATGAGCGGCGCCTTGGTGTGGAGCCGCCCCGCCGTATCCACGAGCACGACGTCCACGCCGCGCGCGCGCGCCGCGGCGAGGGCGTCGAAGACGACCGCGGACGGGTCCGCGCCCTCGCGATGGCGCATCATCTCGACGCCGGCGCGCTCCGCCCAGCGCTCGAGCTGATCGATCGCGGCGGCGCGGAAGGTGTCCGCGGCGACGACCATCACCGACCGACCGCCGGCGCGCTCGCGCGCGGCGAGCTTCCCGATCGTCGTCGTCTTCCCTCCGCCGTTGACGCCGACGATGAAGACGACGCGGGGACGCGCATCGGGGGCCTCCGGCGCCGCGCCCCCCTCCAGCGCGGCGCGCAGGGTTCGCCGGAGAGCGTCGCGCAAGCCGTCGCCGTCGAGGGCGCCGGCCCGCGCCTCGCGGCGGACGGTCTGGAGGACCTCCTCGGTGAGCGCCGGTCCGAGGTCCGACGCCAGAAGGCTGGTCTCGAGCCGGTCGAGGGTCTCCTCGTCCACGGGCCCGCCGAAGAGCGCGGAGCGGAGCGTGCCGGCGATCCCCTCGCGCGTCCGCGTCAGTCCGCGGACGAGCTTCTTGAACGCGTCGAAGGCCATCGGCCCCTCAGGGGATCAGCTTGACCAGGTCGTACGCCTTCGAGGCGTTCTCGCTCCCGGGGCTGAGCTCCTGGCAGCGGAGGAAGTGCTCCTTCGCCTTCGAGGGCTGGTCGAGCTTCATGTAGGCGAGACCGATCCGGTAGTGATACTCGCCGTTGAGCTTGTAGTCGGGGGCGGCGACCTCGTACTCGCGCGCGGCCTCCTCGTATCGCCCCGCCCGATCGAGCGTGGACGCGAGCTCGTAGTGGCCGCGCCAGTACTTCGGGTTCGTCTCCACGGCCCGCCGCAGCTCGGCGATCGCCTCTTCGAGGCGCCCCTGCGAGGCGTAGAGGCGGCCGAGGTTCAGCCGCGCGTTCTCGGGGGTCGTGTAGGTCCCGTCGGCGAGGACCTTCCGGAACTCCTTCTCGGCGAGGTCCCTCCTCCCCGTCGCGTCGTACACGGCGCCGAGGTTGTTGCGCGCGTCGGTGAGGTACGGGTCGATCTCCAGGGCCTTGAGGAACGACGCCTCGGCCTCGGCGTTCCGCCCCGCGAGGAAGCAGAGCTGCCCGTAGTAGTTGCGAAGCGCCGCGTTGCGCGGCTGCGTCGCGGCGGTCTTCTCGAGCAGCGCGAGGGCGTCCTGCACCCGTCCGGCGCGGTAATAGGACTCTGCGAGCCGGATGTTCGTCGCCGCCTCGGATTCCGGATCCTTCGGCTTGGGCTTCGCGCGCGAGGCGCCGCACGCCGCCGGAGCCAGGAGCGCGCAGAAGACCAGGGAGGCGGGAACGATCGCGGAGATCCGGGGGAGCAGACCCATCGGGTTCACCTCGCCGCTCATCGGCGCGCCATTGTAGTCCACGCGCCTCGCGACGACTCAGGAGGGGCCGACCCGGATGCTCGCGAGATCGCCGATCTGGCTCACCAGGTACTCCTTCAACCGGCTCATGAGCCGGGCCTCGGCTTGACGCACCGCTTCGCGCGTCGTCCCGAACCGGTCGCCGATCACCTGGAGGGTCACCGGATCGTCGGAGAGGAGCCGGTCGTCGAGGATGGCGCGCTCCCGCTCCCCCAGCTCGCCACGAAACCGTCCGATCGCAGCCTGGACCTTCTCCTGGAGCTCGCGCCGCGCGACCTCCTCCTCCACCCCGGGCCCCGAGGCGGCCATCATGTCGCCGTGCGTCCGTCCATCCGGATCCCCGACCGGAGCGTCGAGCGACACGTCGCGAGCGTGGAGCGCGCTCGCGACGTCGGTGACGTCCGCCTCGGAGACGCCGAATCGCTCGGCGAGCATCTTCGGGCCGGCGTCGAACCCCGCCGCCTCCAGCCTTGCCTTCTCGTCGCGGAGGTTGCGCAGGAGCTTGCGGCGCGCGTTCGTCGTGCCGACACGCACGAGACGGACGTTGTCGAGGAGGTACTTCACGATGTACGCGCGGATCCACCATGTGGCGTAGGTCGGGAGGCGCACGCCGACCTCCGGGTCGAACCGCTCGATGGCCGCGAGGAGGCCCAGGTTCCCCTCCTGAACGAGGTCGAGGAGGTTGCGCGCCGCCCGCCGGAACGAGAGCGCGACCCGGACGACGACCATGAGGTTCGAGGTCACGAGCCGGAACAAGGCGTCGCGGTCGCCGGTCGCCCGGTACCGCCGCGCGAGCGCCTGCTCGTCCTCCCGTGTGAGCGCGGGGTACTTGCGCAGCTCGGCGAGGTAGCGACGGAAGGGATCGGAGGGGACGAGCGCGCGATCGATGCGCGCCGGGGGGCCGGAGGCGGTCCCCTCGCGATCGGGGTCTCCCGGCTCGTCGGACGTCATCCCTCGGAGGTTAGCAGGTTTCGAACGAGAGGCCCGACGGGGCTAGAACAGCGCTTCCCCGAGGTATTTCCGCGGATCGACCTGATTCCCGGTCCGGAACACCTCGTAGTGGAGGTGCGGCCCGGTCGAGCGTCCCGTCGAGCCGACGAGACCGATGATGTCGCCGCGCTTCACGCGCTGGCCGGGGGTGACGAGCACCCGGCTCAGGTGGCCGTAGCGCGTCCCCATACCGTAGCCGTGGGCGAGGTGGATCATGCTGCCGTACCCGGACATCCGGCCCGCAGCGGTGACGAGCCCGTCCGCCGCCGCGCGCACCGGCGTGCCGCTGGGCGCGACGATGTCCACGCCCTTGTGGAACTCGCGCGAGCCGTCGATCGGATCCCGGCGCCAGCCGTAGCCGTCGGAGAAGAAGCCGCTCACGGGAGCCAGGCTCGGCGTGGAGGCGAGGACCTTCAAGCGCTCGTCCCACACGACCTCGAGACGGTCGAAGGAGGCGTCGAGGTTCTCCATCCGCTTCTGGAGCGCGCTGCTCTCTTCGGGAAAGATCTCGGAGCGCGTGCCGGGGATCCCAACCCCTCCCGCGGGATGCTCGGAGGGAAGGTCCTTGAGGCCGACCGCCTGCGCGAGCCTGCCGGCGACGCTCTCGATCGCCGCGAGCTGCTCCCCCATCTGCGCGAGGGAGGCCTCGTAGCGCGCCTTGTCGTCCCGGAGCTTCCGGTTCTCCGCTTCGACGGCGGCGGCGTGGTCGGCGAGGGCGCGCGACCGGAAGAACAGGTGGGGGGCGAGCGCCGCCGTCCCCCCGATCGTCAGCGCGAGCGAGGCGATCGCGACCACGAAGTTCCGCGAGACGTGCAGCTTGCGAAACCTCGCGTGCGCGTGGGGAAGGATGAAAATGGTGTAGAACTTCCTCGCCATCGTTCGGTTCCTCGGGCGAATCGCGACACCTGCGAGGAGTGGCCCCGGCCCACGAAAAGCGCCGCACCCTACCATGCGGCCGGACCCCCGTCAATCCTCGCTCGCGATACGATTTAGCAAGACGCATTCCCCGCGAAAACGCGCCCGAATCGCGATCCGGCGTTACGGTTCCGCAAGCGGGTGATCGGATTCGTCAGGGCCACCGACACGGGGTGTCAGGGGCTCGGGTCTTGGCCGGTCAGCCGCCGGAACAGCTCGAGGTACCGGTGCCGGAGCCCTTCGACGATCGACGGCGGGAGAGGCGGGGCCGGCGGCTTCTTGTCCCAGCCGAGCGTCTCGACATAGTCGCGGACGAACTGCTTGTCGAACGACGGCTGCGGGCCCCCCGGACGGTACCCTTCCGCCGGCCAGTAGCGGGAGGAGTCGGGCGTGAGCATCTCGTCGGCCGCGAGAAGCGTGTCGCCATCGAACCCGAACTCGAACTTGGTGTCGGCGAGCAGGAGTCCCCGCGAGGCCGCGTACCGCGCCCCTTCGGTGTACAGCGCGAGGGTGAGCGCGCGGACCCGCTCGGCCGTGTCCGCTCCGATCCGGCGCGCGGCGTCCTCGAACGGGATGTTCTCGTCGTGACCGCTCTCCGCCTTGGTCGCCGGCGTGAAGATCGGCTCCGGGAGCTGCTGGGACTCCTTGAGCCCGGCCGGGAGCGGTATCCCGCAGACCGTTCCCCGCGCCCGGTACTCCTGCCAGCCCGATCCGGCGAGGTACCCGCGCGCGACGCACTCGATCGGGAGCATCCGGAGCTTCTTGGCGAGCGTCGCGCGCCCCGACAGCGCCCCGGCGTGCGCGGCGAGAGCGGGAGGGAAGGAGGCGGCGTCGGTCGCGATCACGTGGTTCGGGACGAGCGCGCGCGTGCGCGCGAACCAGAAGCCGGCGATCTGGTTCAGCACGCGCCCCTTGTCGGGGATCGGATCCGGGAAGACGCAGTCGAACGCGGACAGGCGATCCGTGGCGACGAGGAGCAGCGCGTCGCCGAGATCGTAGACGTCGCGCACCTTGCCCCGCGCGAGGAGACGGAGTCCCGGCAGCTCGGTGCGGTACACGGCGTCGGAGGGCACGCGCGATTCTCCGCCCCGCGCGCGCGAGGTGTCAACGACCCGCGGGGATCGCCAGCACGACCGCGCGCGTGGCGAGCCCGATCGTCACGGGAAGCGTTCCCGCCAGCTCGCCGTCGATCTGGTACGGGAGCTCGGGGAGCGCGCCGCGCACCGCGACCCGCGAGGCGAGGGCGAGCGTGATGCCGTCGCGTCCCCCGTGCGCCCCCGACCACATCCGCGGGAGGACCGCCGCGAGACGGAGCGCCCCGCCGTCGATCGCGCACAGCTCGAGACGGTCGCGGTCCAGGCGCGCGTGCGGCGTCGGCCTGAGGAACCCGCCGTAGAGCGGCGCGCGGCCGACGATAGCGGAGTGCGCGGCGCATCGGGCGGTGTCGAACTCGACGGAGAGCGCCGGGAACGGGAACGTTCGCAGTCCCCGGATTGCGCCGCGAACATAGTCCGCAAAGCGGATCTTCCCCGCGACGCCGCGGAGCAGCTCGCGCAGCACCCACGCGTCGAATCCGGCCCCCAGCATGAGGAGGAACAGACGCTCCCCCGCGATCCCCGGCCTGATCGAGAGCGGCGCGTACCCCTCCGCGATGCGCGCGACCGCCCGGGCCGGATCCAGCGGCAGGCGGAGCACGCGCGCGAGGAGGTTCATCGTCCCGGCCGGCGCGACGCCGAGCGCGGTCCCGGTGCCGCCGATCCCGTTGGCCGCCTCGTTGACGGTGCCGTCTCCCCCCGCCGCGACCACGAGGTCGTAGCCGTCCGCGGCGGCGGCGGCCGCGAAACGCTCCGCGTCCCCGGGCCCCTCCGTCAGCGCGAGATCGACCCGCCGCCCCGCGCCCCGCGCGGCCCGTGCGGCGAGCTCCCCCGCGGGGCGCCCGCGCGAGAGGCCGGCGGCGGGATTCGCGACCACCAGGACGCGGCGGGGGCGGACGGTCATCCGCGCAGCGCTACCGCGCGTCGTGCACGATGCGCCCGCCCACGATCGTCATGACGGCGGCGCCGCGCAGGGTCCATCCGGCGAACGGGGTGTTGGCGCTCCTCGACGCGAAGCGCGCGGGATCGACGACCGTGGTCCGGTCCAGGTCGAGGACCGTCACGTCGGCGGCCGCGCCGGGGCGGAGCGTTCCACGGTCCAGGCGGAGGATCCGCGCAGGAGCCACGGAGAGCAGATCGACGATGCGCGGCAGCCCGACCACCCCGGCGTGGAGGAGCCGGTCCAGGCAGATCGGCACCGCCGTCTCCAGGCCGACCACGCCGAACGGGGCGCGGCCGAACTCGACGCACTTCTCGTCCGCGTGATGGGGGGCGTGATCGGTGGCGATCGCGTCGACCGTCCCGTCGGCGATCGCGGCGAGGAGGGCGTCGCGATCGGACGCCTCGCGCAGCGGCGGGTTCATCTTCGCGTTCGTGTCGTACGAGGCGATCGCTTCGTCGGTGAGCGCGAGGTGGTGCGGCGTCACCTCGCAGGTGACACGAACCCCCGACGCCTTCCCCCGGCGGACGAGATCCGCCGCGCGGCCGGTGGACAGGTGGGCGACGTGCACGGCGCCGCCGGTGTAGTCCGCGAGAAGGATGTCGCGCTGCACCATGACGTCCTCGGCGACCCCGGGCCACCCGGCGAGGCCGAGGCGCGTGGCCGTCTCCCCCTCGTGCGCGACCCCGCCGGCGACCAGCGTCGGCTCCTCGCAGTGGTCGATGACCGGGAGGTCGAAGATCCGGGCGTACTCGAGAGCGCGGCGCATCAGCCCCGCCGACGCGACGGGCTTCCCGTCGTCCGAGAACCCGCGCGCCCCCGCGGCCGCCATGTCCCCCATCTCCGCGAGCTCGCTCCCCTTCTGTCCCTTGGAGACGCAGCCGATCGGATGGACGGCGACGACGCCGTGCTGGCGCGCCTGCGCGAGCACGAACTCGACGACCGACCGCGAGTCGATCGGCGGATCGGTGTTGGGCATGCAGGCGACCGCCGTGAACCCCCCCGCGGCCGCCGCGCGGGTGCCCGTCGCGATCGTCTCCTTCCATTCATGGCCGGGCTCGCGGAGGTGGACGTGCATGTCGATGAAGCCGGGGCAAACGCACAGCCCCGCGAGGTCGATCGCCTCGACCCCGGGGGCGGCGATCCGCTCCTCGATCCGCGCGACCTTCCCGTCCTCGAGGAGCAGGTCGAAGCGTCCGTCCCGTCCCGACGCGGGATCGACGACCCTACCGTTCCGGAGCAGCAGCCTCACGCTCGCCTCCCGCGAGGAGGTACAGGACGGCCATCCGCACCGCGACGCCGTTCTTGACCTGGTCCAGGATCACCGAGGCGCTGCCGTCGGCGACGTCGCCCATGATCTCCACCCCGCGGTTGATCGGCCCGGGGTGCATCACGATCGCGTCGGCCGCGGCGCGCGCGAGCCGCGACGCGTCCAGCCCGTACGAGGAGGCGTACTCCCGGAGCGTCGGGAAGAAGCCCCCCTGCATCCGCTCGAGCTGGATGCGGAGCATCATCACGACGTCCGCGCCCTCGATCGCCTCGTCCATCCGGTGCGACACGCGCGCGCCCAGGCGCTCGAGCCCGCGCGGCAGAAGGGTCGGCGGCCCGCAGAGCACGACGTCGGCCCCCATCGTCCTCAGCAGGAACAGGTTCGACCGCGCGACGCGGCTGTGGAGGATGTCGCCGACGATCGCGACCTTCAGCCCGGCCAGGCGCCCCTTGCGCCGCCGGATCGTGAACGCGTCGAGCAGGGCCTGGGTCGGATGCTCGTGCGCGCCGTCCCCGGCGTTGACGATCGAGGTGTGGCCGTGCCGGGCGAGGAAGTGCGGCGCTCCCGCTTCGGAGTGACGGATCACGATGAAGTCCGGCGACATCGCCTCGAGGTTGCGCAGCGTGTCGAGGAGCGTCTCCCCCTTCACCAGGCTCGACGTCGAGGTCGAGAAGTTCAGCGCGTCCGCGGACAGCCGCTTCTCCGCGAGCTCGAACGACGAGCGCGTGCGCGTGGAGGGCTCGATGAAGAAGTTGACGACCGTCTTCCCGCGAAGGGTGGGGACCTTCTTGATCTCGCGCGCCGCGATCCCGGCGAACCCTTCGGCCGTGTCGAGGATCAGCCCGATCTCGGACGCCGTCAGCGGCTCGATCCCGAGGAGGTGGGGGCTCGCGAGCTTCACGCTCCCGTCTCCTGGACGATGACGACCTCGTCCTCGCCCCGGTCGGTCTCCGCAAGGCGCACGTCCACGCGCTCCGCAGGCGAGGTCGGCAGGTTCTTCCCGACGAAATCCGCCCGAACGGGGAGCTCGCGGTGGCCCCGGTCCACGAGGACCGCGAGCTGGATCACGCGGGGGCGCCCGAGGTCCATCAGCGCGTCGAGCGCGGCACGCACGGTGCGGCCCGTGTACAGGACGTCGTCGACGAGGACCACCGTGGCCTCGTCGAGCTCGAACGGGATCTCGGTCGCGCGGAGGACGGGGTGCTCCGCGATGCGCGAGAGGTCGTCCCGGTAGAGGTTGATGTCGAGGACCCCCACCGGCGGCGCGGGGGGCTCGATCGCGCCGAGCTTCTGCGCCAGCCGCCGCGCGAGGGGGACGCCGCGCGTCTGGATGCCGACGAGGGCGATCCCCCGCGGCCCCTTGTTCCTCTCGAGGATCTCGTGCGCGATGCGGGCGAGGGAGCGCTCGATGGCGGATCCGTCGAGAACGCGCGCGGTCCGACCCATCGCCCGACTCTCCTTTCGGCCTCGCGGGACCAATTCAAGGAAGACTTTCGGCGAGCGGCCGCATGCTAGCATGCCGCATCGGATGGTCCAGGACTTCGCGACGCCGGTTCTGCGCAACGTCGATCTCGGACGAGGCAACTGGCTGCTCGAGTTCCCCGCGGAAGGCGTCGCCGCGGCGATGCGCCCCGCGCAGTTCTTCATGATCGGCGTCCCGGGGTCGGACGTCCTCCTGCGGCGCCCGTTCTCGGTCTGCGGGCTCCCGGGAACCTTCGCCGACCGACCGGACGGCGCGGTGCAGATCCTCTACCGCGTCTACGGCCGCGGTACGGCGCTCCTCGCGTCGCTCCGGGCCGGCGCGACGGTACAGGTGCTCGGGCCGTTGGGACGGGGCTTCACCCCGCCTTCGCGGCCGGACGCGAGGATCGTGCTCGTCGCCGGCGGGATCGGATCGGCTCCGTTCCCGGCGTTCCTCGCCGAGCTCGAGCGGTCGGGGCGGCGCGCCACGATGATCTACGGCGCCCGCACGGCGGGCGATCTCCCTCTCCTCGACTGGTTCCGGGAGCGCTGCGACGGCGTGAGCGTCACTACCGACGACGGCACGCTCGGGGCCCGCGGCGTGGTGACGGATCCGCTCGCGGAGATGCTGCAGGATGCGGACGGCGGCCGGGTCCACGTGTACGCCTGCGGCCCGTCGCCGATGCTCGCGGCGGTCGCGAAGGCGACGCTCGCGAAGGGGGTCGCCTGCGACCTCTCCCTCGAGGCTCCGATGGCGTGCGGCTTCGGGGTGTGCTTGGGCTGTGTCGTCCCGACGCGGCGCGAAGGGGGCGCGATCGCCTACGAGCGCGTCTGCGTCGAGGGTCCGGTGATGCGGGCCGAGCGCCTCGCGTGGTGACGCCGGACCTCGCGGTCGACGTCGGGACGGTCCGCCTGAAGAACCCCGTGCTCACGGCGTCGGGGACCTTCGGCTACGGCCTCGAGTTCCTCCCCTTCCTGAAGCTCTCCGAGCTGGGAGGGATCGTGACCAAGGGGCTCTCGCCGAAGCCGCGCCGCGGGAACCCACCCCAGCGGATCGTCGAGACTCCCGCCGGCATGCTCAACGCGATCGGTCTCCAGAACGTCGGCGTGGACGCGTTCCTCTCCGAGAAGCTGCCGGCGCTGCGCGAGCACGACACGGCGGTGGTCGCGAACGTCTTCGGCGAGACCGAGGCGGAGTACGTCGAGGTGTGCGAGAAGCTCGACGGCGCGCCCGGACTGGCGGCGATCGAGCTGAACGTCTCCTGCCCCAACACCGAGGCCGGCGGGATGATCTTCGGCAACGATCCCGCCGCTCTCGCGCGCGTCACCCGGGCGTGCCGGCGCGCCGCGCGCATGCCGCTCTGGGTGAAGCTCTCGCCGAACGTCACCGACATCCGGGAGGTCGCGCGCGCCGCGGAGGCGGAAGGGGCGGACGCCCTCTCGCTCGTCAACACGTTCGTCGGGATGTCCGTGGACGTCCTGAAGGCGAGGCCCGTCCTCGCCAACGTCAGCGGGGGGCTCTCCGGCCCCGCCATCCGTCCGCTCGCCGTCTGGATGACCTGGCAGGTGCGGCGCGCGGTGCAGGTCCCTATCATCGGCATGGGCGGCATCATGACCGCCCGGGACGCGATGGAGTTCATCCTCGCGGGCGCGACCGCGGTGCAGGTGGGGACCGCGAACTTCGTCGCGCCGCGGGCGGCGGTCGACGTCGCGGAGGGTCTGGCGGCATGGCTGACGCTGCACGGGATCGGGTCGATCCGCGAGCTGACCGGAACGCTGCGGTGAGGCCTCACGAGAGGATCTTCGTCGCGCTCGACACCCCGGACCGGGAGCGCGCCCGGGCGCTCGCCCGCGCCCTGGCCGGGAAGGTGGGGGGCTTCAAGGTGGGCCTCGAGGCCTTCGTCGCGAGCGGCCCTTCGATCGTCGAGGAGATCCGCGGCGAGGGACTTCCGGTCTTCCTCGACCTGAAGCTGCACGACATCCCCAACACCGTCGCGGGGGCGGCCGGCGCCGCGACGCGCACGGGAGCCTCGTACCTCACGGTTCACGCCCTCGGCGGCGCGGCGATGATCGAGAGCGCCGTCGCGGCCTGCCGGGCCGCCGCGCGGCCCGGATCCGACCCGCCGCTCGTCCTCGCGGTGACGGTCCTCACGAGCCACGACGACGCCAGTCTGCGCGAGCTGGGCCTCGAGGGTCCTCCCTCCGAGGCGGTCGCCCGTCTCGCGGCGCTGGCCCGGAGGGCGGGCGCCGGAGGGGTGGTCTGCTCCCCGCTCGAGATCGGCGCGGCGCGCGCGGCCTACCCCGGCGGCGTGATCGTCGTCCCCGGCATCCGTCCCGAGGGTGCGCTCCTCGGCTCGGGAGACGACCAGGCCCGCGTCGCGACCCCCCGCGCGGCACTCCGCGCGGGCGCCGACCGGATCGTGGTCGGACGCCCCATCACCGGCGCGGCCGATCCGGTGGCCGCGGCCGCCGCGATCGCCGACGACCTCGGCCGGGCGTCCGACGGCTAGCCCCGTGGAGGTGACCTTCCTCGGCACGGGCACCTCGACCGGCGTGCCGCTGCCGACCTGCGGCTGCGCGGTCTGCCGCTCCACGGATCCCCGCGACGCGCGGCTCCGCCCGTCGGTGCTGCTCCGCTGGGACGGCCGCACCGTCCTGGTGGACACGTCGACCGACCTGCGGCAGCAGGCGCTGCGCGAGACGCTCGCCCGGATCGACGCCGTGGTCTACACGCACGCCCATGCCGACCACATCTTCGGTCTCGACGATATCCGCATGTTCAACTGGGTCCTCGGGGGGCCGATGCCGGTGTACGGCTCGGGCCCGACGCTGGATGCGCTCCGCCGGACCTTCTGGTACGTCTTCGAGGACGTCGAGGCGGGCGGCGGCAAGCCTCTCGTCGCCCTCCACGCGGTCGAGGCGCCGTTCGAGCTGTTCGGGCGCGTGGTGACTCCCGTCCCCCTGTGGCACGGACGCCTGCCGATCCTCGGCTACCGGATCGGCCGCTTCGCCTATCTCACCGACGTCAGCGAGATCCCGGAGCCCTCCTACGCGCTTCTCCACGACCTCGACGTGCTGGTGCTCAGCGCGCTCCGTCACCGGCCGCACCCGACGCACTTCCATCTTGCCCGTGCGATCGAGGAGGCGGTCCGCATCGGCGCGGCGCGGACCCTCTTCACCCACCTCGCCCACGAGATCTCGCACGCCGCGGTCTCGCGGGACCTTCCGCCGGGGATCGAGCTGGCGTACGACGGGCTGCGACTGGAGGTCGCGTGAGAGCCCTCGCTCTCCTCGTTGCGCTCCTCGCGCTCGCCGGGGCGGCGCTCGCGGCGGAGCCCCCGGCGCCGCTGACGAACGAGGACGTGGTCCGCATGATCGCCTCCGGGGCGTCCGAAGCCGCGATCCTCGACGCGGTGCGGACCCGCGCCTGCGCCTTCGATCTCTCGGAGGAGATGGTGGAGGAGCTCAAGCTCGCGGGGGTCTCCCCCGCCGTCCTCGCCGCGATGGCGGCGCGCGCGACGAAGCCCGTTCCGGCGGAGCTCCCTCCCGAGCGGGTCCCGGTCGGCGCCGTGCTCGTGACGGTCACGCTGCCGGAGCGGACGCTCAAGGCGCCGGCGTGGGCCGACGAGGACGTCAAGGAGCGCCTGGCGCTGCCGAAGGAGAACGCGCAGCGTGAGGTGCGCGACCTCGCGGTCTTCCTGGCCTGCGAGGCGACGACGCACGTGCCGGACCAGTGGCGCTCGAAGACCCCCTTGGGGCGCGACATGTCGCCCGGGCTGCGGCGGCACGAGATGCTGGCGTTCGTCGCGGGCGACACGCCGGCGGGGAAGCCTCCCCGTCTCGTCCTCCCGCACCAGATCGAGGTCCGGATCGACGGCACGGAGCCGCACGACCTGGTTCTCGGCGTCGCCGCGCGCATCGGCGACCGCTGGGTGCAGCTCGCGGCGGGACGGCTGCCGGCGGTGAGCTTCCGCGGGGAGCCGGGGACGCTCGAGGGGGAGATCCACGGAGGCGGCTTCGCCCCCAACGTCGCGCTCGCGCGCCCGCGCGAGCGGCGAGTCACAGACGCATCGACACCAGCTTCGACACGCCCGACTCCTCCATCGTGACCCCGTAGAGCAGGTTGGCGGCTTCCATCGATCGCTTGTTGTGCGTGATCAGGATGAACTGCGTGCTGTGCGCGTACTCGGAGAGCATCCGCGTGAAGCGAGAGATGTTCAGCTCGTCGAGCGCCGCGTCCACCTCGTCGAGCAGGCAGAACGGCGAGGGCTGGTAGCGGAAGATCGCGAAGAGCAGGGCGAGCGCCGCCATCGCCTTCTCCCCGCCGGACATGAGCGAGACGTGGCCCAGGCGCTTGCCCGGGGGCTGGGCGATCATCTCGATGCCGCACTCGAGCACGTCCTCCCCTTCCTCGAGGACGAGATCCGCGCGTCCGCCGCCGAAGAGGACCTTGAACGTCTCCACGTAGTGCCCGCGGATCGTCTCGAACGCCTCGAGGAACCGCTCGCGCGAGCTCCGGTTGATCCGCTTGATCGACTCCCGAAGGGAGAGCACCGCGTCCTCGAGGTCGCGCTGCTGGGACGTCAGGCTCGCGTGCCGCTCCTCGAGCTCGCGGAACTCCTCGATCGCCATCAGGTTCACCGGGCCGATCGCCTCGACGCGCGCCTTGATCTCGGCGATCTCGGCTTCGAGCGCGCCTTCGTCCGCGCCGTCCACCGCCTCCGCCCCCGCGAGCGATGCCGCGTCGGCCGCGGTCATCCCGAGCTCCTGGGAGCA
>Ga0075428_100000214_pt1 | contig 55705 bp, 53 predicted proteins | sample RhiMetdeltSRZDD2_FD_75291 | JGI IMG/M metagenome (GOLD analysis project Ga0075428, IMG submission 75291) | Populus rhizosphere microbial communities from Tennessee, USA - Rhizosphere MetaG P. deltoides SRZDD2 | ecosystem: Host-associated > Plants > Roots > Rhizosphere > Soil | place: USA... | reverse complement strand
ACTGTTCACCTGTGACAGAACGGAGCGAGAGCGTGATCAGCGAGGAGGCCTTGCGGGGAGCGCCAGCATGGACGCCCAGCCCTACGGAGCTAGCCGACGTTCAGCTCCTGCTGGCCGGCGCCTACGCGCCCTTGACCGGGTTCCTCGGCGAGGACGATCTCAGCTCGGTCCGCAGGACGGCCCGGCTCACCACCGGTGAGCCCTGGCCGGTGCCTGTCACGCTCGAGGTTCCCGCCGGCATGCTCGATGGCCTTGACCCGCACGAAACGCCCGACACCGAACCCAGTGTGCTCCTCGTCACAGATCAGGAAGGCGCCCCGGTGGCCAGGGTGGACATCACCCAGACGTGGGAGACCCGCCCCGGCTGGGTCGGGGTCGCCGGACCCGTCTTCCGTCACGGCGACGGCGGCCACGCCCCGTTCGCCTCGTGTCGCATGGACACCGCCACTGCGCGCGGCCTGATCCGGGAGCCCCGCGTCCTCGGGGTGTTCGCCGATCGCCCGCTTCACCGCCCGCAGCTGGCCCAGATCGCCCACGCCGCCCGCCAGCTCATGGCCCAGGTTTTCGTCCTGGTCCCCTATGGCAGCCACGCGGCCTCCCGCGACGGCATCACGCCCGAGGTCCTGATGCGCTGCGTGCTCGCCGCCCGTGACCGCCTGCCCGATCCGATCATCGTGGCGGTTCCCTTGGCGGACAGGGGAAACGAGCTTTCCGACGCGCTCCTGCGCTCCCGGGTGGCGGTCGCCTTCGGCGTGACCCACCTGCTTTCCACCGCCGGTACGGTCACCGGCTCGGGCGTGCGGGTCATCGTGCCGCGCGAATTGTCCTATGACAGCCGGGACGGCCAATGGCGCGATCGCTATGACGTGCCGCAGCGCTTTGAGCGCCGTGCGCTGCGCGCCCGCGAGATCTCCGATCTGCTCGACGACGGCCTGGCCCTGCCGGAGTGGCACACGCCGCCCGCCGTCGCCAAGGAGCTGGCCCGCGCCCGCCCGCCCCGGCGCAGCCGTGGTCTGGTGCTGTTCTTCACCGGCCTTTCCGGGTCGGGCAAGTCGACGATCGCGCGCGGTGTGGCCGACGCGCTCCTCGAGACGGGCGAGCGCAGCATCACCTTGCTCGACGGTGACGTGGTCCGCCGGGAGTTGAGCGCCGGCTTGGGGTTCTCCAAGGAGGACCGCGACCGCAACATCCGCCGCATCGGCTGGGTCGCGGCGGAGGCCGCCCGGCACGGTGGTTTGGCGCTGTGCTGCCCGATCGCGCCGTACCGCGCGGCCCGGACCGAGGCCAAGGCGATGGCGCAGGCGGCCGGGGCCGATTTCGTGATGGTCTATGTGTCGACGCCGCTTGAGGTGTGCGAGGCGCGCGATCGCAAAGGGCTCTATGCCCGGGCCCGCGCGGGCCAGCTGACCGGGATGACCGGGATCGACGACCCCTACGAGGTCCCTACCGACGCCCAGCTGACTCTCGACACCACCGATCAGCCGGTGGAGGACGCCGTCGCCGAGGTGCTCAGCTACCTTTCCGAGCAGGGCTGGATAAATCCCCGCTCCTGAGCTGACCGCCAAGCACGGCTGCGCCGGGGATGAGGCGCGACCTGCCCGCCGATGACGACCGCTGCTAAGGCCGGCGCGCCTCCACCGAGGGACGCGATAAACCTCACTTTTACCTAAATAAGTTACGTCCGTTAACCAAGAGCGTTGTCTGAGTTTGTGGGACCGTCGTACGACCTGAGCGACTACCTGTCCATGGCGCGCAGGCACTGGTGGATCGTGGCGCTGGCGCTGATCATCGGCGCGGGCGCGGGGGCAGACTACGACCGCCGGCTGCCGCGCGAGTACGTCTCGATCGCGTCGGTGCTCGTCTACCCGGCCGGCCCGGACGCCACCATCACGGGCGACCGCACTCTCGCCACGATCAACCTCGACACCGAGGTCGAGCTCGTCCGCTCCACCGCCGTGGCCGCCTATGCGGCGCAGGCGCTCAACCGCGACGATGTCGAGCAGCTCGCCGCGAGCATCCATGTCGAGGTGCCGCCCAACACCTCCGTCCTGCAGATCAAGTTCACCGATCAAAGCGCCCTCGACGCACAGTCCGGTGCCCGCGCCTTCGCCGCCGCCTACCTGCGCAACCGGGAGGAGAACGCGAAGGCGTTCGCGGCCAAGCAGGTCGAGGCGCTCAAGGACATGGTGGCCGAGCTGACCGGCGACCTGGCCGCGATCAACAGCCAGGTGGCCGGGGTGAGCCGCGGCTCGCCTACCTTCGCCACCATGGAAAGCCAGCGCGAGACCATCTTCATCGCGATCAACCAGCTCAACAATAAGATCACCCAACTCGGCGCCGAACCCACGACCGGCGGCCTGATCATCCGGGACGCGCGCCTGCCCGGCCGCCCTATAGGCCCCAGCACCCCGGTCAACATCGCCGCCGGTGGCCTGCTCGGCCTGCTGCTCGGCATCGCCGTCGCCGGGCTGTGCGAGCGTCTCGACCGGCGCGTGCGCAGCGCCTCGGAGCTGCGCGGGCGCTGCGGCCTGCCGGTGCTCGGCGAGATCACGGATCGGACTGTGCCGAGTGACGACGTCTTCCCGCCGTCCGGCGAGGGTGGCCGGGCCTTCAACCGGCTGCGCAACGAGGTGGTCGCCGCGCTCAACCCGGGCGAGCAGGTCGTGGTGGTCACGGGCGCGAGCGGGGGGCCGGCCGTCACCCACGTCGCGGCCAACCTCGCCGCGGCGTTGGCGCGCACCGGGATCGACGTCGTCCTGCTCGGCGCGCACACGCCCGGGTCGATGACGCGGGGCCTACCGCTGGCGCGGCTGCTGGGTGTGGCGCCGACCCCGGGCCTGTCGGATGTGCTTGCGGGCAAAGCGAACCTGGGCCGGGCGACGCAGCGGGCCGCCCGCAACCCCACCCTGCGCGTGATCACCGCGGGCGGGACCGGAAGCGCGGCCGGGCTGTTCCAGTCGCAGGCGTTGCGCGACATCATCGCCACGCTGCGGGCGCACACCGGGTACCTCGTCATCGAGGCACCGTCCACCTCGACCGGTGCCGACGCGCAGAGCCTGGCCAGCCTGGCCGACGCCGCCATCATCGCCGTCGAGCTCAAGCGCACCCGCCGCCCCGACATCGCCGACGCCGCCGAGCAGCTTCGCCGGGTCGGCACGCCGGTGCTCGGCGCCGTCGTCATGCCCCACCTCAAACCCACGCCCGACTCCGGGTCCGAACTCGAACCGGAGAAGCCGGCCGAGACCACCACCAATGGCCACACCCCACAGCAGCGTCACGATCCGACCGTCCTGATCTCCATTCTGGACCCGAATTCCCTTGCCCCGCTTGACGACCCGCATGGCCCCAGATGACCCGCTGTGGTGGGCGCCCCGGGCTGTGGCGCAACAACATGTCGGCGTTCGCCGTTGAACCCCTTTGTGAGTCCCGTAAAGACGCCTTCCGGTGAGGGGGATCTATGCGTACCGATTACACCGTCGCCAGTTACGAGCGCGTCGTCTTCACCCCCGACAGCTACGCCTCGGCGATCAGCCGCCGCCACCGGTTCTATCTGCGGCGGCTGGTGAAGCGGGCGTATCCCTATCGCCGGCCGATCCAGCACGACTTCGCCTGCGGCACCGGGCGGGCCATCCGCATCCTGCACGGGCTGGTGCGCGGGGCAAACGGCTACGACAGCTCCGCCCCGATGCTCGCCCGCGCCGCCGATTCGCGCACCGTCGCCTCGCTGCACCTGGTCGAGGCGGACGGCGAGGTGCCTGAACCGGCGGCGGCCGACGCGCCGGTGCTCGTCACCATCTTCCGGCTTCTGCCGCACGCCGACGAGCGGGTGCGGGAGCGGGCGATCGCCTTCGCCGCCAAGGCTTTGCGCAACTACGATGCCGGGCTGCTGGTGGTGGAGAACCACGGCAACCGGCGGCACCTGCGCCACCGCTCACCCTGGTTCGAGGAGCTGGACCACGTCGAGATCGCCGAACTCCTTGACCGCCATGGGTTCACGGTGGTGGAGAAGCGCGGTTTCTCGCTTTTTCACCAGGGATGGTACGGGCGGCGGTGGTTGCGCCTGCTCGCCAACGCCATCGACAACCTCGTGGCCCGCACCGGATGGGGGTCAGCGTGGGCCGTCAACGTCGTTTACGTCGCCCGGCGCACGCGCTGATCGCCTTGATGCTTATGGCGTGCAGCCAAGCCACATGCAAGGTCGGCGAAACTAGATGGGGTAGGCGACGTCGCACACCTCGTCGTCCGGGCCCGCGGCCATGAAGTCGGTGAAGTAGACCTCGCGGGGCGCGGCGCTCATGGTCAGATTCTGCGTGGCGAGCCATTGCGCCACAGCGTCGTACGCCGACAGGATCTGCGGGTACTCGACCTGCGCCTTGCGCAGCCGGACGTACGCCTCCTTGTGCGCGGGCTCCACCCTTGTCGGCGCGTCGATTTTCGCCTTACCGTGATCGATTGGCGTGCACACCTCGACCGGGCCGTCGCTGTCCTGGTTGACCTCGCCGTGAAAGATGACGAACTGCGGCGCCACCATCCCGCCCAGCTCCGCGGCGAGTTTCCCCTGCCGCGGCATGGCTGAGCCGAGCCAACCGGCCAGCTCGTCGACGTGAATGTGCCGTTGCTCGGTGAGCACCAGCTGCTCCGGTATTTCCCGCTGCTTGACCTCGAACATTCCCAGGTTCCTCTCGTCGCCGGATAGTCGGGTGACCAGATGGGCGACCAGCTCGCGTTGCGAGGCGACCCTGCGCTCGACCGACTCCCAGTAACCGGCGAGCACCTTTGCCCGCGCTTCCTGGGGCGCCGACAGGATCTGTGCCACCTGGGCCAGGGGCATGTCGAGGCGGCGGAGCATCGCCACCAGGCGGGCCACCTTCAGCTGGCTCTCGCGATAGCGGCGGTACCCCGTGGCGGGGTCGACATGGTCCGGTGTCAGCAGTGTCAACCTCTCGTAGAGGCGCAGCGCCTTCATCGACAAAAACGAGCGCCGGGCGAACATCCCGATGCTCAGCGGCTGGTCGGCCTCTCCCGGCCTGCGGTCCACGTAGGACCTGTTCACCGCCCCGACCGCACTGACGTCGTCGTCCATCACGCCGTCTACGATCGGCCCTACCCCTAGGGCAAAGTCAATATCTCCCCGGGCAACGGCGCTCACGTGGATCCGTGATGCCCATCCGCGCAAAAGACCGGAAAACGGACTTCGCCGGCGGATCGTTTATCAGCCGTGAAGACACGGGTTCTCTACGTGGGTGGGCTGGGCCGCAGCGGGACCACTCTGACCGAGCGCGTGCTTCGCCGCGACGACACCTGGCGCAAGGCGATGCCGCCCCGGCGCACCTACGGGTACGGGTTCCTGAGATGACGATGTGGCCCAGCATCGGCGTCGTGATCCCGACCCATCACCGCCCCGAGATGCTCGCCCGCGCTATCGACGCGGTGCGCAAGCAGGACTACCCAGGGCTGCTTCGCGTAGTCGTGGTCCATGACCGCGCCGGACCCGACGGCCGCCTCGCCACCGCCGTCCCACCCGCCGTCATGGTCCTGGCCAACCAGCGCCCGCCCGGCCTCGCCGGCGCCCGCAACACCGGCATCATGGCGCTAGACACCGATCTGGTCGCCTTCTGCGACGACGATGACGTATGGCACCCCTCGAAACTGCGCCGGCAGGTGATCGCCATGAACACCGTGACAGGCGGCCACTGCCTCTTCGCCACCTGCGCCATCGAGGTCGAGTTCGAGGAGCGCCTGCACCCGCGGCTGGCCGGATGCGGCAGCGTCACCGTCGACATGCTCGCCCGCTCGCGCATGGCGATGCTGCACCCTTCCGGGTTCCTGGCCCGGCGCGAGGCGCTGCTCGCCGACGGCAAGATCGGCCCGGTCGTGGAGGACGCACCGGGCAGCCGGAACGAGGACTGGGATCTGCTGATCCGGGCCGCGCGCGTGCATCCCATCGCGCACGTCGACGAGCCGCTGGTGCGCGTGCTCCGGGGCCGGACAAGCCCCTACGCCAACGAGTACCGCAGCAGGATCTCCTCGCTGCGCTGGATGATGGCGCGCCATCCGGAGATCGCGGGCAGCCGGCAGGGCGCGGCCCGCGTCTATGGCCAGCTCGCCTGCTGGTCGATCGCGGCCGGCGACCGTCGCGACGCCTGGCACTGGACCAAGCGCACGGTCAAGGCCAACTGGCGCGAGCCCCGCGCGTTCATCGCCTTGGCCGCCCTGAGCCGGATCACCTCCATCGACAAGGTTCTCACCATCCTCCACGGCCGCGGCCACGGGATCTAGCCACTTCTCCGACCATGCGCTATCTTGTTGAAAAATGTTTGAAAGCGATTGGTCTCTGCCTTGGTCGGTGCCGTGAAAAGAGTGTCGATCAGCCTCGCCGATGGGCGGGAGCTGATCTATTTCGACGAACGCGATGACGCCATCCGCGCCAGCGTCGACCGGCGGCGGCTTCCCGCCCCACCGCCCCCGGCACAGCTGCGCTTCGACCCGCTCAGCGACGAGTGGGTGGCGATCGCCGCCCACCGCCAGGGCCGCATCTTCCTGCCGCCGGCCGCGGAGTGCCCGCTGTGCCCCTCGCGCGACGGGCGCCTGACCGAGATCCCGGCGGACGACTACGACGTCGTCGTCTTCGAGAACCGCTTCCCCTCCTTCGCCGGCGACACCGGCCGGTGCGAGGTGGTCTGCTTCTCCCCCGACCACGCCGCCAGCTTCAAGGATCTGCCGGTCTCGCGGGTGCGCACGGTCCTGGACGCCTTCACCGACCGCACCGCGGACCTGTCCGGACTCAAAGGCGTGGAACAGGTCTTCTGCTTCGAGAACCGGGGCGAGGAGATCGGCGTCACGCTCCACCATCCTCACGGGCAGATTTACGGGTACCCATATGTAACCCCGACGACGAAGCGCAACCTGCAGTCGGCGCGCAACCACAACGGCGGCAATCTCTTTGGCGAGCTGCTCGAGCGCGAGCGTTCGGCCGGCGAGCGCGTGGTCGCCGGCAACGAACTCTGGACGGCGTTCGTGCCCTACGCCGCGCACTGGCCCTATGAAATTCATCTCATGCCGCATCGCCGGGTCGCCGACTTCACCGAGCTGACCGAGGACGAGAAGGACGCCTGCGCCCCGCTGTGGCTGGGGTTGACGCGGCGCCTCGACGGGCTGTTCGGATTGGCGATGCCCTATATCGCGGCCTGGCACCAGGCTCCCGTGCGCGCCGACCGCGAGCTGGCCTGGCTGCACCTGAGGCTTTACAGCCCGCGGCGAAGCGCCGACAAGCTGAAGTTCCTCGCCGCGTCGGAGTCGGCCATGGGCGCCTGGGTCAACGACGTCTCCCCCGAGCGGGCCGCCGCCGCACTGCGTTCCGTGAATGTCAGACCCGCCATCTAAATTGGGTCCGTGCGGATAGAGGTTTCCCCCGGGGTCTTCCTCAACGTCATCCCCTCCGAGGGGATGACGCCACCCCCATTCCTGCTGGTGCACGGCTTGTCGTCCAACGCGCGGCTGTGGGGCGAGGTGGCGGCGGCGCTGAGCCGGGCCGGCCACCCGAGCTTCGCCGCCGATCTGCGCAGCCACGGCGAGTCCGACTCGCCCGAGTCGGGTTATGACACCGCCACGGCCGCGGCCGACCTGGCTGTGATCATCAAGGAGCTCAGCCTGGACCGCCCGATCGTGGTGGGCCAGTCGTGGGGCGGCAATGTGGTGGTGCGCCTGGCCGCGCGCCATCCCGAGCTGATCGGCGGGATCGGGCTGGTCGACGGCGGCTGGATCGACCTGTCCGCCTCGTTCCCGAGCTGGGAGGCGTGCAGGCGGGCGCTGCGCCCGTCCAAAATGGACGGCGTGACCGCCGACGGCCTGCGCGGCTGGATCGCCTCTTCCCATCGTGACTGGTCCGAGCGGGCGCGGGAGGCCACGATGGCCAATTTCCGCATCCACCCCGACGGCACCCTGGAGCGGCGCCTGCCGATCCCGCGGCACCTTGAGATCCTGCGGTCGATGTTCGACGACCCGCCCGGCCCCGATCTGTCCCAGGTCGCCGCGCGGGCGCTGCTGCTGCCCGCCGCCGGGCCCGACGACGCCAAGGCCGAGCGCGTCACCGCCGCGGCCGCCGCCATGCGGTCGGCCACGATCGCGTGGCACCCCGGCGACCACGACCTGCACGCGCAACAACCCGAGGTGATCGCCTCCGAGCTGCTGAGATTGGTGACCTGACATGACCCGTTTGCTTGTCGTCATGGGGTCGGGCGAGACCACCCCAACGATGATCAAGCCGCATCGCCGCATCTTCGAGACCCTGGGCGAGGCGGCGAGCGCCGTGCTGCTCGACACGCCTTACGGCTTCCAGCTCAACGCCGACGAGATCAGCGCCCGCACGATCAGTTACTTCGCGCAGAGCGTGGGCCGCAAGGTCGATGTGGTCTCGTGGCGCACCCCGCCCGCGCCCGGTCTCGACCGCGAGCGCGCCCTGACGTCGCTGCGCTCCGCCGGCTGGATCTTCGCCGGGCCCGGCTCGCCCACCTATGCCCTGCGGCAGTGGCGCGACACCGAGCTGCCCTCGGTGCTGACCCAGGCCGAGGTGCTCGTGTTCGCCAGCGCCGCCGCGCTCACGCTGGGTTCGCACAGCATCCCGGTCTACGAGATCTACAAGGCGGGCATCGCCCCGTCCTGGGAGCCGGGGCTGGGCCTGTTCGGCGAGCTAACCGGCGTGCCCGCGGTCGTCATCCCGCACTACGACAACGCCGAGGGCGGCCACCACGACACCCGCTACTGCTACCTCGGCGAGCCCCGTCTGTCCTATCTGGAGGGTCAGCTGCCGCCCGACAGCCTGATCGTCGGCGTCGACGAGCACACCGCCCTGCTGTGCGACCTCGAGGCGGGCACCGCCTGCGTCGTAGGCAACGGCGGGCTCACCTTGCGGCGCAACGGTTCCAGCGTTCGCTACGAGTCGGGCACGGTGCTGCCGCTCTCCCTCGACGCGCCCTCGGGCACCGCCACACCCGTTGCGCCGTCACAGGTTCCGGCGCCCGCCGAGCCGCGGCCGGCCACCTCCCTGCGCATCGCCGCCGACGAGATCGATGCCCGCTTCACCACCGCGCTCGAAGCACGCGATCTCGACGGCTGCGTCTCCGCCGCGCTCGAGCTGGAGCAGGTCATCACCGACTGGACCGCCGACACCGACGTCTCCGACGACGCCGACCACGCCCGCGGCCTGCTGCGCGGCATGATCCTGCGGCTGGGCGACCTGGCCGTGGCCGGGGTGCGCGACCCGGCCGACACCGTCGGCCCGTTCGTGGAAACCCTGCTCGATCTGCGCTCCCGCGCCCGCGACGCCAAGGACTTCGCCACCTCCGACCGGGTCCGCGACGCCCTCACCGGCGCCGGGGTGGAGGTGCGCGACACCCCGGAGGGCACGAGATGGTCCCTGCGCCAGGATCCGGACTGATCTCAGGTGCGCCGCTTGAGGAAGGCCACGGCCAGCTCGAGCACGGCCCGGGCGGCCGGTGACAGGTCGGTCTGACGGCGGTGCACCACCGCGAAGGAGTCCCACATCCGCGGGCGAAGCGGGGCGGCGTGAAGCTTGTAGTCCCCGCCGAGCCCGCGCAGCAGTCCGCGGCTGGCGATGGTGTCGGCCAGACCGCGCGCCGCGATCTCCAGCGCGGTCTCGATGTCGTCGACGTCGGCGACCGGGCTCAGGCTCATGCCGGTGGACTGAACCCGTTGCGCCAGTTGACGTATCGCCGGCTGCGCCGCGATCCTCGCCGCCGCGATCACCTTGACCGCCAAGCGATCCGAGCCCTGACCCAGCCCCGGCACCGAGTGCCTGCCGCGCTGGCGTTGCGCGGCAGGCACTTTCATCAACTGTCAGGCGCCGTCACAGCCGCCCGGTTGGGCGTAAATCCCCACCACCGCAGCGGGATTGAACCCGGTCTCGAAGCCCGGCGGCTCCCAGAAGATCAGCACTGACGCGCCGGGGATCGCCGGAAGGTCCTCGTTCAGTGCCTGCCCAGGGGCCAGCGGCACGTCCCTCTGGACCGGGGAGACGAGCTGCAGCGCGCGCACCTCTGCCCCGGTGTTGACCGTGTTCACGTTGACTCCCGTGCAGGTGTAGGTCACCGTCACCGGCGGCATGCCCCCGCACAGTGGCGAGTCTTGAATCCGGGTCTGGTACCACGTGACAAGCTCATGCGGTTTGGTGAGCGCGGGCACCTGGAAGGAAACCACGTCACCGATTTTCAGCCCTTCGATAATTTCCTTGTGCGGCTCCGTGGGCGAGAAAGGCTTGCCCGCCCTGCCATTGACCGCGAACACCAGACCGCCTAGCCCGGCCTGTTCGATCGCACCGACCGTGGCCAGCACCTTGCCGTGGCAGTCCTGAATCATCAGGGGTTGGGGCCACAGCACGTTACAAGCCGGGTCCGCGTTGTTGTAGAGATGGTCAATGTCCGCCGGGATCGCCGATGAGCTTGCCCGGACGCCATGGTGGAAGCGCACAAGCCAGCGGTGGGTCCTGGTGGCGCGGCCCGCGAGCCTGAAGTCCACCGGGCCCATGGCGGTCGGGAACCCCGAGATGATCGTCGCCAGGCTGTAATGCACCCGCCTGGCGCTGTTGTTGGTGACCTTGGTTTCGATGTAACCGCAACCGTCGATGAACTCGAAGGTGAGTGGGTCAACCGCGGTGGCGGCGGTCGGCGTCGAAAAACCCAACGCCAGCACCATTCCCGCGACAAGACCGAACAGGAGTCTTCGCACCCCGTGCCTCCAATCGTGTCAAAAACGACACAGTTTGGCACTCAGGAAATTATGATCGCAAGGCCCAGACTGGTAACGATGGTGAGCGGCCCGGCCCAGAGCACGCTGCGCCGCACGGTGAGAAGGACCTCCTCGACGCGGCGGACGCCGATGACGATCACGGCGACGATCGCCCACAGGAACAGGGCACCCGCCAGCGCATAGGTGGTGACCTCCTGCGCCCGCGCGAACGCCGGATCGATCGCCCACTGCGAGGCGAGCATCCCGCGCGGCTTGCTCATCACCGCCATCAGCGCGAGGCCCGGTACAAAAACAAACAGCGACAGAACCGCCCGCAGCACGCCCCAGCGGGACGGTGCCAGCAGACCGAACAATCCGGCGAGCGGCACGGCATAGATGGCCCACCCGAGGACGCGCGGCGGCACCGGCGCGGCCGCGACGATCGACGCCTGCCAGGACTCGCCGCCCACCGAACCCGAGCCGAAGACGCCAAACGCCGCAATCAACGCCAACAGCACAAGCAGCCCGATCGAGGCGCGAATCCGTTGGCGCACAGAGGGTTCACGTCGATGCCGGGCATTGGCCCGCATCATCACCAGGGGGTACATGGCGAGGAAGCCTACTACCAGCGAAAACGCCCGCCAAACCCTCGCGGGTCGGCGGGCGCTCAAAGGCGCTTTCTCGCGCGTACCTACGCTTACGCGCCGAGGCGCTTGGCCAGAGCCTGATCGAGCGTGTTCATGAACTCGTCGGTGCTCTGCCACGGCGCGTCCGCGGCGATCAGGATCGCCAGGTCCTTGGTCATGGCACCACTCTCGACGGTGTCCACGACGACCTGCTCGAGCGTGTCGGCGAAGTGGGTGACCTCTGGCGTGCCGTCGAGCTTGCCGCGGTGGGCCAGACCCCTTGTCCACGCGTAAATCGACGCGATCGGGTTAGTCGAGGTCTTCTGGCCCTTCTGCCACTGGCGGTAGTGACGGGTCACAGTCCCGTGCGCTGCTTCGGCTTCCACTGTCCTGCCGTCCGGGGTCATCAGCACGGAGGTCATCAGGCCCAGCGAGCCGAAACCCTGCGCGACCGTGTCGGACTGCACATCGCCGTCGTAGTTCTTGCACGCCCAGACATAGCCGCCCTCCCACTTCAGCGCCGCGGCCACCATGTCGTCGATCAGCCGGTGCTCGTAGGTCAGACCGGCGGCGTCGAACTCGGCCTTGAACTCGTTCTCGAAAACCTCGGCGAAGATGTCCTTGAACCGGCCGTCGTACGCCTTGAGGATCGTGTTCTTGGTCGACAAGTAGACCGGGTAGTTACGCGAGAGACCGTAGCGGAACGATGCGCGCGCGAAGTCGCGGATCGAGTCGTCGAAGTTGTACATGCCCATGGTGACGCCGCCGCCCGGGAAGTCGGCCACCTCGAACTCCATCGGGGCGCTGCCGTCGGCGGGCGTGTAGGTGATCGTCACCTTGCCCGGCCCGGGCACCACGAAGTCGGTGGCCTTGTACTGGTCCCCGTGGGCGTGACGGCCGACAACGATCGGCTTGGTCCAGCCCGGGACGAGCCGCGGCACGTTTCTCATGATGATCGGCTCGCGGAAGATCACACCGCCGAGGATGTTGCGGATGGTGCCGTTGGGCGACCGCCACATCTTCTTGAGCCCGAACTCGGCGACCCGCGCCTCGTCGGGCGTGATGGTGGCGCACTTGACACCCACGCCATGGCGCTTGATCGCGTTGGCCGCGTCGATGGTCGCCTGGTCATCGGTGGCATCCCGGTGCTCGATGCCTAGGTCGTAGTACTCGAGCTCCACATCGAGATAGGGCAGGATCAGCTGCTCACGGATCTGCTTCCAGATGATCCGGGTCATCTCATCGCCGTCGAGCTCGACGACCGGGTTGTTTACCTTGATCTTCGCCATGCTGAAGGCGCTCCTAACAATGGCAAGTATGGGATTAGCAGTACGAGCGTATTGCATTGGCGCCGGATGGCTACACTCGCGGGGCGTGAAACGGGATATCTCATCCTCCTCCCCCTCCAGATGCCCCGCCGGTAGACTCAACTCGCCGTCGCGATGACCAGATCCCTTGCGCCGCAACAGGAGCACCCTCCCGTCCCGGCGCAGGATCCCGTAGACCGCGACGGCGGCCCGAAACCGGCTCAAACCCAGCCGACCTCCCCGCGCCCGGCCTTGGTCAGGGCCTCGCGGATCTGGGAGAAGTGACGGCAGCCCAGGAAACCGCGCGGGTTCATCGGGCTGGGGTGGCCCGCCTCGAGCACGACGTTCTGCGGATTGCGCACGAGCACCGCCTTCTTACGGGCATAGGCGCCCCAGAGCACGAACACCACGCAATAGGGCGAGTCGTTGACCGCCTTGATGGCGGCGTCGGTGAAGTGCTCCCAGCCCCTGTCGGCGTGGCTCGTCGGCTGGCCCGAGCGGACCGTCAGCACCGCGTTGAGCAACAGCACGCCCTGCTTGGCCCACGGCGTCAGGTCACCGTCTTTCGGCGGCTCGACGCCCAGGTCCTCGCGCAGCTCCTTGTAGATGTTGCGCAGGCTGGCCGGCACCGACACGCCGGGCCGCACGCTGAAGCTGAGCCCATGCGCCTGCCCGGGCTTGGGATAGGGGTCCTGCCCGAGGATGAGCACCCGGGTCTGCGCGGGCGAGCACAACCGGAAGGCGGTGAACAGATCCTCCTGGGGCGGGAAGACCGTCTGGGACTCATACTCCGACTCGACAAAGGCCGACAGGCGCGCCACAACGTCCATATCGAGGTGGGGCTTCATCACATCGCGCCACTCGGGCGGCAGCATCTCAAGCAAATCCACGCGGACAGCATAGAGACACCGACCGACAAGACCGGATTAGTGGATCGCCTTCCTCGACGGGTACCACACCTCGCCGGCCGGCTCGCCCGCCAGGTTCCAGCTCCACGACACGGTCGGCTTGATCCGCAGGTAGATCCCCGGCCCCACCATGCCCGCCCGCTCGAACGGCTGGTCGGCGATGCCGTAGATGCGGATCCCCCGGGCCGCGAACGGGTCGAACGACACCAAGTCGTCGACAACCACGGCCACTCGCCTGCTCCCCGCGGCCAGATTGCGAAACTTCCTGGTTTTCACCACCGAAGGCGGACCGCCGACCCAGAAAAACTCACCGTCCCACTCCAGCCCGACGGGTACCACATCGGGCTGGCCCTCGGCGTCGACGGTGGAAAGTCGCGCGAGCGGCTGCGATCGGATGTAGGCGATTTCCTCTTCCGTGAACGACATATCAGCCTCCTACCCAAATGCATTGCCGCCGCCGGCGATCCGGGGCGGCAATGCGTCGCGTTGCTTTCGAACGCGCCAGTTACAGAGCCGCGACGTCGGCCTGCTTGGCCCGCACGGCCCCCGCGGCCTCCTTCAGCGCGGCCAGCTCAGAGTCGGTCAGCGGCGTCTTGACGATCTCCTTGATGCCCTCGGCCCCGAGCTTCGCCTCGACACCCAGATAAACCCCGGAGATCCCATACTCCCCGTCCACCCAGGCGCAGACCGGCATCACGTCGCCGCTGTCGAGCGCCACGGCGCGCGCCATGCGAGCGGCCGCCGCGGACGGGGCGTAGTAGGCCGAGCCGGTCTTGAGCAAGGCCACCACCTCGGCGCCACCATTGCGGGTCCGGACCACGAGCTCCTCGATCTGCTCGGCCGACAACATCTCCGACAGCGGCTTGCCGTCGACCGTGCACGCCGAGGGAACCGGCACCATGGTGTCGCCGTGGGAACCCAGCGTCAGAGTCTTGACGGACCCCACGGGTACCCCCAAAGTCTCCGCCACAAAATGCGTAAACCTTGCCGTGTCAAGCATTCCGGCCTGACCCATGACCCGGCGCTTCGGGAAATGGGTGGCCAGCTGGGTCAGCGCGGTCATCTCGTCGAGCGGGTTGGACACCACGATCACCACCGCGCTCGGGGCGTGCTTGGCGACCTGCTCGGCCACGCTGCGCACAATCTTGGCGTTGACCTCGATCAGGTCCATGCGGCTCATGCCGGGCTTGCGCGGCAGGCCGGCGGTGATGATGACGATGTCCGAGTCGGCGATCACCTCATAGCCCTCACCGTTGGGGCCGGTCGTCTGCCCGACGACCTTGGTCTCGAAGCCCTCGACCGGGCGGGACTGGTTGAGGTCCAGTGCGATGCCCTCGGGCTTGCCCTCGACGATGTCGGTCAATACGACGGTGTCGAAGATGTCGTACTCGGCCAGGCGCTGCGCGGTGGTCGAACCGTAGAAACCGGCGCCGACGACGGTGACCTTTCCCCGCTCTCCGCCGCTAGGGCGTGAATTACCCATTGATCTGCCCTTCACAAATTTCGGTGACGTTGGTTAGCAGCATTGCGCGCGTCATGGGGCCCACCCCACCGGGGTTGGGGGACATGAAGCCCGCCACGTATTTGACATCGGGGTGCACATCCCCAGCCAGCCTGCCGTCCACTCGCGACACACCGACGTCGAGCACGGCGGCACCGGGTTTCACCATGTCCGCTTTGACGATCCCGGGGACGCCGGCCGCGGAGACGATGATGTCCGCGTTCCTCGTGTGCGCGGCGAGGTCGCGGGTCCCGGTGTGGCACAACGTGACCGTGGCGTTCTCCGAGCGCCGCGTCAGCAGCAGGCCCAGCGGCCTTCCGACGGTGACACCACGACCAATGACCGTGACTTCTCTATTGAGGGGTACCCCGAACCGCCGCAGCAGCACGACGATTCCCCTTGGCGTGCAAGGCAAAGGGGCCGCGACCCCGAGCACCAGCCGCCCCAGGTTGACCGGATGCAACCCGTCGGCGTCCTTGGCCGGGTCGACCAGCTCGAGCACCCGCTGCTCGTCCAGACCTTTGGGCAGCGGCAGTTGCACGATGAAGCCGGTGCACGCCGGATCCTCGTTGAGCTCCTTGACGGCCTGCTCGACATCCTCCTGGCCGGCGGTGGCGGGAAGGTCCCGGCGGATCGACTCGATGCCGACCTCGGCGCAGTCCTTGTGCTTGCCGTTGACATACCACCTCGAACCGGGATCGTCGCCGACGAGGATGGTGCCGAGCCCGGGGATGATTCCGTGCTCGCGCAGCTTCGCCACCCGGACCCGGAGATCGCCCTTTATCTCCGCCGAGGTGGCGGTGCCGTCGAGAACAGTCGCCGTCATGGCATCGATCCTCCCACCCGCTCTTGTTCGCGCGACCGCCGCCCTATGTCACCTAGAGTGATCGTGAGATGGATTACGAATCGGACTCACGCTCGTGAGCTTCCAGCAGCTGGGACGACATTTACGGCGAAAATGGCGCGACATCTTGGCCTACTCGCTTCCTAGACCATTGTCTAATGATCAATATAGATCGGGCATACTGGCTAATATCAGTCCTAAACATAATCGGACGCATTATCAAAGATAGGGCGTTATCCGCAAGTACCGATGCCTCTATTGGTGACTAATCTGTTACCTCTGAGCTGGTGGCGCGGCCATGTTCGTCCTACCTTTGCCCGATGTTGCACTACGTGACCTGCGGCTGAGCCGCGTCCGTGGTGAGACGTACGAACTAGGAGGCTCAATGCAGGTCCGCAGGCTAGCGGCCTGGGTCGCGCTCCCGCTCTCCCTCAGCCTGGGCCTCGCGGCCTGCGGCAAGGGTGGCGACAGCGGCTCGGGCAACAGCAACGGTGTGGTTTCCATCGGCATCGCCGAGCCACAGCACCTACTTCCCGGCAACACCAACGAGACAAGTGGCTCGCAAGTGTTGGCGGCGCTTTTCGCCCCGCTCGTCGACTTCGATGAGGCCAACAAGCCGGTTGAGGTCGCCGCGGAGAGCATCAGCACCACCGACAACAAGACGTGGACGATCAAGCTGAAGGACGGCTGGAAGTTCCACAATGGTGAGGCGGTCACCGCCGACAGCTATCTCGATTCCTGGAACTACGCCGCCTACGGTCCGAACAAGCAGGACAACGGCTACTTCTTCGAGCGCGTCGAGGGCTACGCGGACCTCAACCCGAAGGACGCCAACGCTACCCCGGCGGCGCAGACCCTCTCGGGCCTGAAGAAGGTCGACGACAAGACCTTCACCGTCACCCTGTCGGAGCCGTTCAGCGAGTTCAAGTCGGTGCTCGGCTACACCGCCTTCTACCCGCTGCCCAAGGCCGCCTTCAAGGACCCGGCCGCCAAGCCGCTGGTGCTGAAGGAGGACTTCGAGCAGGCTCCGATCGGCAACGGCCCGTTCAAGATGAAGGGCACCTGGAAGCACGACTCCAAGGTCGAGGTCGAGAAGTACGCCGACTACAAGGGCCCGGCGCCCAAGATCGGTGGCGTGACCTTCGGTATCTACCAGAACAGCCAGGCCGAGTACGCCGACCTGCTGGCCAACAACCTCGACGTGGTGAAGGCGATCCCGACCGAGTCGCTGTCGACGGTCCAGGGCGACCTGGGCGACCGCTTCCTGCAGTCCCCGGCCTCCACCCTGCAGCTGCTGGCCTTCCCGACCTTCGACGCTCGCTTCAGCAAGCCCGAGGTTCGCAAGGCCATCTCCATGGCGATCGACCGTGAGGAGATCGCGAACGCCGTCTTCCAGGGCTCGCAGAAGGCCGCTTATTCCTTCGTGTCGCCGGTCGTCGCCGGCTACCGGGACAAGAGCTGCGGCACCGCGTGTGATTTCAAGCCGACCGAGGCGAAGGCGATGTACCAGGCCGCGGGTGGCCCGAAGGACATCAACATCACGTACAACAACGACGGTGGTCACAAGCAGTGGGTCGACGCGACCTGCAACCAGCTCAAGACCAACCTGGGTGTGAACTGCGTGGGCACGCCGGAGGCCAAGTTCGCCGATCTGCTGCAGAAGGTCGAGGACAAGAAGGACGTCGGCATGTTCCGCATGGGCTGGGTCATGGACTACCCGTCCATGGAGAACTACCTCGGCCCGCTGTACTCGACCACCGGTTCGTCGAACTACTACGGCTACAGCAACCCTGAGTTCGACAGCCTGGTCAAGCAGGGCGCCGCGGCTCCCAACCAGGATGAGGCGATCAAGAAGTACCAGCAGGCCGAGGATCTCCTCGCCCGCGACATGCCGGTGCTTCCGCTGCGCTTCGGCCAGAACAACTTCGGCCACTCGAACAACGTGAAGAACGTCTCCATCGACCTTTTCAACCGCGTCGACCTGGTCAAAATCGAGATGGCCTGATCGCAAATAGATCCGTAGTTGCCGGTGGTGCTGATCTTGTGGGATCGGCACCATTGGCCGGTTTGCGACATACGGTAAGAAATATTCGGATAGTCCCGGCGTAGAGGAATTAGACAATGTTCCGGTATTTGGTGCGTCGTCTGCTCCAGATGATCCTGGTCTTCGTCGCCACCACGTTCATCGTGTATGCGCTGATGTATTGGACGAGCGTGGATCCCGTGCAGGCGCTGGCCGGCGAGCGCCCGGTCAACCCCACCCAGAAGGCCCAGCTGATCACGGAGTACGGGCTCGACCAGCCCTTCATCGTCCGGTACTGGAACTATCTGACCGGGTTGCTGCAGGGCAACTTCGGCAAGAGCCTGACCGGCCGGTCGATCAACGAGATCATCGCCGAGTCCCTCCCGGTCACCGCCCAACTGGCGGTGATCGCCATCCTCACCACCATCGTGGTCGGCGTGACCGCCGGCATCATCGCGGCGATCCGGCGCGGCGGCATCTTCGACAACTCCACCCTGGTCTTCACGCTGATCATCATCGGCATCCCGGTCGTGGTGCTCGCCCCCGTCGCCCAGCTGCTCTTCACGATCAAGCTGCCCTGGTTTCCCACCACCGCCAAGGAGGGGTCGCTCTATTCGTACCTCCTCCCGGGGATCATCCTGGGCGCGCTCTCCGTGGCCACCGCGATGCGGCTGACCCGGGCATCCTTCACCGAGAACATGCGCTCCGACTATGTACGCACCGCCCGCTCCAAGGGCCTGCCCAAGCGCCGCATCGTGGGCGTGCACATCCTGCGCAACTCCCTGATCCCGATCGTGACCTTCCTCGGCGTCGAGCTCGGCGCGCTCATGGCCGGCGCGATCGTGACCGAGGGCGTCTTCAACGTCAACGGGGTCGGTTTCCAGCTTTCCCGAGCCCTGCGTACCGAGGACGCTCCGCTCGTGGTCGGCCTGGTGAGCGTACTGGTGATCATCTTCTTGGTGGCGAACCTGATCGTCGACCTCCTCTACGCCGTGCTGGACCCGAGGATTCGCTATGAGTGACTTTGAGACCGTGGCCGCCAGCGAGCTGCACACCGCCACCCGCGGGCCGGCGGGCGAGCCGGACGCTCCCGGCCAGCCGCACACGATGGAGTCCAAGCCCCGCAGCGCCACCGCCGATGCCTGGCGCGAGCTGCGCCGCAAGCCGCTGTTCTGGGCCGCCACGCTCGTCGCCCTGGTGGCGGTCGTCATGGCCGCCTTCCCGTCGCTGTTCACCAGCGCCGACCCGGAGAGTTGCGCGCTGAGCCGTCGCCTGGCCGGCCCCAGCGCAGTGGCCATCTTCGGCTACGACGTGCAGGGCTGTGACGTGTTCGCCCAAGCGGTCTACGGCACCAAGAACTCGCTGCTGATCGGCGTGTTCGCGGCCCTGCTCGCGGGACTGATCGCGCTGCTGTTCGGGGTCACCGCCGGCTACTTCGGCCGGTGGTGGGACGCGATCGTCTCCCGCGTCATCGACATCGTCCTGGGCCTGCCCCTGCTGCTGGCCGGCATCGTCTTCATGCAGCGCGTCACCAACGCCGGCGGTGGGCCGACGATCCGCATCATCGCGCTGATCTTCATCCTCGGCCTGCTGGGCTGGACCACCGCCGCCCGGGTGATGCGCTCCTCCGTGATCACCGCGAAGCAGCAGGACTACGTCCAGGCCGCCAGGATGCTCGGCGCGAGCCCCGGCCGCATCATGGCCCGGCACATCCTGCCCAACGCGATCGCCCCGTTCATCGTGATCATCACGATGGCGCTGGGGTCGTTCATCGCCGCCGAGGCGACCCTGTCGTTCCTCGGCGTCGGTCTGGTCCCGCCGAGCCAGTCGTGGGGAGTGGAGATCTCCGAGGCGCGCCTGTACATGCGGGAGGACTTCGTCCCGCTCGCCGTGCCCGCGACTTTCCTCGCCCTGACCGTGCTCGCCTTCATCATCCTCGGCGACACGATCCGTGAAGCCTTCGACCCGAAGCTGCGGTGACCAGATGACCGACTTTGAAGTGATGACCACCCGCCCGGCCGGCGCCTACCTGCTCGAGGTGCGCGACCTGTTCGTCGAGTTCCACACCCGCGACGGCGTGGCCAAGGTGATCAACGGGGTCTCCTACCACCTCGATCCGGGCGAAACCCTTGCGGTGCTTGGCGAATCGGGCTCGGGTAAGTCGGTGACCGCTCAGGCGATCATGGGCATCCTCGACATGCCGCCGGCGAAGATCCCGAGCGGGCAGATCTTTTACCACGGTGAGGATCTGCTCAAGATGCCCGAGGACAAGCGGCGGGCGATCCGGGGCAACGAGATCTCCATGATCTTCCAGGACGCGTTGTCGGCGCTGAACCCGGTCTTCAGCGTGGGCTGGCAGATCTCCGAGACCCTGCGCACCCGCACCGGCATGTCCAAGGGCGACGCGCTCAAGCGCGCGGTCGAGCTGATGGACCAGGTCAAGATCCCGGCGGCGCGGCAGCGGGTCAAGGACTACCCGCATCAGTTCTCCGGCGGCATGCGGCAACGCGTGATGATCGCGATGGCGCTGGCGATGGACCCCAAGGTGCTCATCGCCGACGAGCCCACCACGGCCCTGGACGTGACGGTCCAGGCGCAGATCATGGACCTGCTGGCGGACCTGCGCCGCGACCTCAACATGGGCCTGATCCTGATCACCCACGACCTCGGCGTCGTCGCCGACGTCGCGGACCGCATCGCCGTCATGTACGCGGGGCGGATCATCGAGCACGCCGACGTGCACAGCATCTACAAGCAGCCGGCCCACCCGTACACCGAGGGCCTGCTCGCCTCGATCCCGCGGCTGGACACCAAGGGCACGGAGCTGGCCACCATCAAGGGCCTGCCGCCCAACCTGATGCGCCTGCCGACCGGCTGCAAGTACCACCCGCGCTGCCCCTACAAGCAGAACGTCTGCGTCGACACCGTCCCGGCCTCGCTGGAGCTGGGCGGGGGCCGGACCAGCGCCTGCCACTTCGCAAAGGAGATGCTCGATGGCCAGCTCCGGTGAGGTCATTCTCCGGGTTGACAACCTGGTGAAGCATTTCCCCATCACCCGGGGGATCCTCTTCAGGACGAAGATCGGCGCCGTGAAGGCGGTCGATGGTGTGAGCTTCGAGCTGCACAAGGGCGAAACCCTTGGCATCGTGGGTGAATCCGGCTGCGGAAAGTCCACGCTGGCCAGACTCCTTATGCGCCTTGAAGAACCGACGGCAGGGCGCGCCGTTCTCAACGGAAAAAACATTTTCAAAATGGGGGGTACCGAGCTGAGGCGCCTGCGCCGCAATGTGCAGATGGTGATGCAGGACCCGTACACCTCCTTGAACCCGAGGCTCACCGTGAGCGACATCATCGGCGAGCCTTTCGAGATCCACACCGAGGTGGCCCCGCGAGGCGACCGCCAGCGCCGCGTTCAGGAACTGCTCGAACTCGTCGGCCTCAACCCCGAGCACATCAACCGGTATCCGCACCAGTTCTCCGGCGGCCAGCGCCAGCGCATCGGCATCGCCCGGGCGCTCGCCCTCAAACCCGAGATCATCGTCTGTGACGAGCCGGTCTCCGCCCTGGACGTCTCCATCCAGGCCCAGGTCGTCAACCTGCTCGAAAAGCTCCAGGACGAACTAGGCCTGTCGTACATCTTCATCGCTCACGACCTGTCGGTGGTGCGGCACATCTCGGATCGCGTCGGCGTCATGTACCTCGGCAAGATCATCGAGATCGGCACCGACCTGGAGATCTACGACTACCCGACCCACCCCTACACCCAGGCTCTGCTGTCGGCGGTGCCGATGCCCGACCCCGAGGCCCGGGCCCACCGCGACGTGATCCGCCTCGAGGGCGACGTGCCGTCCCCGGCCAACCCGCCGTCGGGCTGCCGCTTCCGTACCCGTTGCTGGAAGGCGCAGGAGAAGTGCGCTCTGGAGGAGCCCCTGCTGATCCGCCGCGCGGTCGAGCCGCACCCGTCCGCCTGCCACTTCGCCGAGCTGAAACACGTCGTCGCCTAGCCCAAGATCCCGTCCCAAGATCAGCCCGACCGGGTGAGTGACCTCGACGAGGCGCGGAACCTGTTGCAGCGCTTCGCCGACATGCAGGCGAGCGACGCCGGCCGGATCTACGACATCTGGCTGGATGGGACGCTGCGCGGCGGCGTCTATTTCCGCAGGTTCGATCCGGTCGGCGGCACCTGCGAGATCGGCGTGTGGCTCGCGCCGGAGGCCCAGGGGCGCGGCCTGATGACGGCCGCGGTGCGAAAGATGATCGACTGGGCGATCGGGGTGCGCTGCATCGGCCGCGTGGAGTGGCTCGCCTTGCCGGACAACGAGCGCAGCATCGCGGTGGCCAAGCGGGTCGGCATGTCATACGAGGGCATCAAGCGCTCGGACTACATCCTCAATGGCGAGCGCCGCGACAGCGCCGTCTACTCCTTCACCATCGACGACTGGCTGGCCGTCAGTGGTAGAAGTGCCGGGAACCGGTGAGGTACATCGTGATTCCCGCGGCCTTGGCCGCCTCGATCACCACCTTGTCGCGGATCGAGCCGCCCGGCTGGACCACGGCGGTGACCCCGGCGTCGATGAGGATCTGCAGGCCGTCGGGGAAGGGGAAGTAGGCATCCGACGCGGCCACCGAGCCCTTGGCCCGGTCACCCGCCCGGGCGACGGCGAGCCGGGCGGAGTCGACCCGGTTGACCTGGCCCATGCCCACCCCGACCGAGGCGCCGTCGCTGACGAGCAGGATGGCGTTGGACTTGACCGCGCGCACGGCGCCCCAGGCGAACTCGAGATCGTCCAATGTGGACGCTTTAGCCGGGTCCCCTGAAACCAGGCGCCAGTTCTCCACCTCGTCGCCGGGTGCGCTGAAATCGTCGCGCGTCTGTACCAGGTACCCCCCGGAAATCTGCCGCAGCTCGACCGGGCTGGCAGCGAACCCGGGCGCCCGGAGAATACGCAGGTTTTTCTTGGCGGACAACAGATCCAGCGCACCCTCCTCATAGGACGGTGCCACGATCACCTCGGTGAAGATCTCGGCGACCTGCTTGGCCAGCTCCACGGTGACCGTGCTGTTGACCGCGATGACGCCGCCATAGGCCGACACCGGGTCGCAAGCGTGCGCCTTGCGGTGCGCCTCGGCCACGTCCTTGCCGATGGCTATGCCGCAAGGATTCTGGTGCTTGATGATGGCCACGGTAGGCAGCTCGAAGTCGTGCGCGGTGCGCCAGGCGGCGTCGGCGTCGAGGTAGTTGTTGTAGGACATCTCCTTGCCGCCCAACTGCTGCGCCTGCGCGAGCCCCTGGACACCGTCGGGCACATACACAGCCGCCTTCTGGTGCGGGTTCTCGCCATAGCGCAGGGAGGACGAGCGGCGCAGGGCGACGCCGGCGAAGTCGGGCCAGAACTGCTCGGCCGGGGAAAGCTCCTGGGCATACCAGGTCGCCACCGCCATGTCATAGACGGCGATGTCGGCGAAGGCGCGGGCGGCGAGCATGCGCCGCTCGTCGTCGGTGAAGCCGCCGCGCTCAAGCGCCGAAGCGACAAGGTCGTAGTAGAGCGGGGTGGTCACGACGGCGACGTTGGCGTGGTTTTTCGCCGCGGCGCGGACCATGGCCGGGCCGCCGATATCGATGTTCTCGATGCACTCCTCGAGGGAGGCGCCCGACGCCACGGTCTGCTGGAACGGGTACAGGTTGGAAACCAGCAAATCGAACGGCTCGATTTCCAGCTCGGCGAGCTGCGCTCGATGGGTCTCGAGGCGCAGGTCGGCCAGCAGGCCGGCGTGCACCTTGGGGTGCAGCGTCTTGACCCGCCCGTCGAGGGTCTCGGGGAACCCGGTCAGCTCCTCCACGCGGGTCACGGGGACGCCACTTTCGGCGATGCGCGCGGCGGTCGAGCCGGTCGAGACGATCTCAACACCCCCGCCGTGCAGCCGGTTCACCAGATCGTCAAGGCCGGTCTTGTCAAAAACGCTGATCAACGCACGTCGAATCACGGAATCGTGACCTTTCTTCCTTGTACCGTCCAACCCTCGCGCGCCATCCTGCCCACATACTCGACAAGCTGGGCGCGCTCCGCCACCTTGATCCGCTTGGTGAGCGAGTCCTCGGTGTCATCCTCCAGCACCGGCACCGCCACCTGGGCGATGATCGCACCGGTGTCGACCCCTTCGTCGACGATGAACAGGCTCGCACCCGTGATCTTCACACCGTACGCCAGAGCGTCGCGCGGCCCGTGCATACCCGGAAACGATGGCAGCAAAGCGCTGTGAGTATTCACATAACGGCCACCGAACCTGGCCAGGAAACTCCGCCCGACGAGTTTGAGGAAACCCGCGGAGATCACCAGATCGGGGTCGTGCTCACCGACTAGCTCGGTCAGCCGTTCGTCCCATGCGGCCCGGGTTTCGAAATCGGGCACGCGGGCATAGAAAGTGGGCACTCCCGCCCGCCGCGCCCGCTCCAGACCGAGGATGCCGTCCCTGTCCGCCCCGACGGCCACGACCCCGGCACCGTAGGCCGGATCGGCGCAGGCGTCGATCAGAGCCTGGAGGTTGGACCCTGAACCGGAGACCAGGACGACGAGGCGAGCGGTCACCTCATGACCTTAGCCTCCTTTAGCTGTGCTGATGGCCCGGGGGCTTACCCCGGCAATTTGTCATTTAAGCCATAAAATTCTCCGTATACCCGGATATTGGTACAAGACCGAGCATGCCAGGGAGCTTACATTGACTACACCCTATGAGAACGGCCAGGAAGGTACGGGCCCGACGCCTGATCCGACGCCGGAGCCACCGTTGCGCCCGGATCCCGGGCAACCCACGGAACCGGAGCCGCCCCTGCGGCCCGATCCCGGGCAACCTCCGGAACCGGTGCCGCCGCCCCCGGTCGAGCCGGAGGTACCGGTGCCGCCGCACGAGCCGGTGCCACCGCCGCCCTCCGGCCCTACCCTGCCGGCACCGCCGGCACCGCCCAGCTTCGGCAACGACGTGACGCGGGTGAACGGCATGCCGGACGCCCTCTCGCGTGACCTGGACCGCAGTGCCTTCTCCGCGCCGCCGATCCAGGACGCCACGCTGCCGCCGGTGCCGCCGCCTCCGGCCCCACCGCCACCACCGCCGCCCACACCGCCGGAACCCATGCCACCGGAACCGGCCTACGCACCACCGATGCCCGCCGCGCCACCACTGACTACGCGGGAAGTCCCGCCTCCCCCGGCGATGTCCTCGCCGGGGGCGGGGGCCGACTCGCCTTGGGCGGCACCGAGGAACTCCGGCGCGCGGGGCTCCGGCCCACCGGAGTCCACAAGGGACAGTCCCATCTCGCCGGTGCCTCCGGTCACGACACCGGGATCGTCGACATGGAGCGGGCCGGCGGCCGGAACCGGTGGGGCGCAAGTACCTTCGGCGCCGCAACCACCACCAGGTGACAACGCGGGCGTCGCGGCGGGCGCGGGGGCCGCCGCGGCGGGTTACACACCACCGACAGCGCCAGTACCGCCGCCCGGTCCCCCGGTGAACCCGCCCGGTGGCACCGTCTATGGCGGTGGCGGCGGTGGCAAGCAGAATCTGTTCGGCTGGCTGTCGCTCGCCTTCGCCATTCTCGGTACCGGATGTTGTTGCTGCCCTTGGCTTGACGGCGCACCCTTCATCGGCGGTGTCCCGGCCGTGGTGCTCGGCATCCTGCACCTGAACAAGGTGAAGAAGCGGCAGGCGACCATGTCGTGGCTCGCCTGGGTCGGCATCATCCTTGGCGCCATAGCCATCATCGGTGGAATCACGACGCTGGCCACCGACTGGAACGAGCGCCTCGAGGACGAATATTCAGACATGACGAACTGAAAATCGGCTACGAAGTGCCAGGGATGTCCGGATCGGACATCCCTGGCGTGTGTAAACGGCCGGAAACCATTACACTCCGCGTGTTCATCATCGGTTCACTACACGAAGGGCCCTTGACCACGGCGTTGTGGATCGACAGCATGAACGTTTGAGCTTGCGCCGAGGCGGCGCCAGCGAGCTCCCATCCCTAATAAGGAGACACTCAATGACTCAACCGGCTGCGGCCAGCGACGACAAGGTCACCCTCTGGGGTGTTCTGGGCATCATCTTCAGCATCTGCTGCTGGCCTCTCGGCCTCGTGTTCGACGTGCTGGGCCTTATGGAGGCCAAGAAGGTCGGCAAGCAGCCGACGCTGGCCTACATCGGTTTCGGACTGGCCGCCCTGTTCGCGGTTCTCTCCATCATCAACTTCGCGACAGGTATGTTCTACAACTTCAACCAGTAGTCCGAGTTTGTTTCCCGGGCGGAGTGTCCACATCGGACACTCCGCTAATTCATTCCCTGCGACGCCTGAAGATGTATGCGCCGCTTACCCCGAGCAACGCACCGGCCCCCAGCGCCAGCATAGCGAAAAGGCTTGCGCGCCATACCACCGGGCCCAGCGCGGGCTCGCCGTCGTCGAGCTGCCCGCTCGCCGCGAACGAGGCCGCCGCCATCAGCAGCCCGCCGATCGGCCCGGCGAGCCCCGCCGACATCAGCATCCGCCCCCAGTGCGGCACCGGTACCAGAGTGTCGCCCGACCGGCTGCGGCGCGGGCGCAACCGCCGGCGCACCAGCAGCAGACCAGCCCCGAGGCCGGCGAGCGCGGGCAACCCCAGCAGCAGCCACAGCGGGCCTTGCATCGGGCCGTCCGGCAGCCCGGCCATCGCCGGCAACTGGTCAAGAGGGGCCCTGCGCTCGGGCGGAACCTGGCCCGCCGTAACCAAAGCCGGACTCACCAGCGAACCCGCCCGCAGGATGAACCCGGGGCCCAACAGGTATGCCGCCGCCCAGGCCACGAAGTTGGGCGCGAAAGCCAGGCACACCACCGTGATCCCGGCCTGGCCCGCCGGCCCGTTGGGAGTGGCGTGCAGGATTCGCGCCGCCTCCTGGCCGTGCACCGCCACCGAAACCCCGGTCACCGCGGCGCCCGCTCCCAGCAGGAACAGCGGCGCCACCACCCCCGCGCGCAACGCATCGCGCACCAGGGTGGGCGTGCGGCGGGCGACCGCGCGAAGCGCGCCGGTGGTCCGGATCGAGCCGAGCAGCGCGGCGAATGCCCCGATCACCGCCAGTTGCAGGGCCGCCCGCCACCACACGACGGTGATCGCCGGCCGGGCCAGGATGAGCGCCGCGCCCAGGCCCAGCAGCCCATAGACCAGGCCGACGGTCCCGGCCACGCTGAGCGCGGCCTTCAATGAGCCGCTGTCGCGCGCCCCGATCCCCCTGCTGGTGTGCACGCCAGCGCGATTGAGCCGCCACAGGGCGAGGATGGTGACGGACAGAGGGGCGAGGCTTATTTCGATCGGCCCGGATTTTATGGGTACCCCATGAGAAAGCAACCACCCGCCGACAGCGACCAATGCTTCCACGCCGGTCGGCCGCTGCCCGAGGCTCACCCGCCCCAGCACGACCAGCAGTGTGACCGCGGCCAGGCAGATCAGAGCCGCCCACAGCGTGTTGACGAACGCCGCGACCAGGAGCGGGGCCCCCGGGCGGGGTGCGGGCGCCGGGCGTTGCTGCCACGGGATTTTTACCGTGGGCCGGGTCGCCAGCTCCTCGTCGCTCGTGGCGGTCATCGCGTGTTAGCCAATCACACTCGGCTCCGGATAACCACGAACTTGCCGCGCCGCCCTAATTGCGCCGTTAACCTGCATTTATGACGTATACACCGCCACCGCCGGCCACGCCGCCACCACCACACTTGGCGCAGCCAGCGGGCAATGACAACACCACGCTGTTCGGTGTCATCGGCATCATCACCGCCATCTGCTGCGGGATCATCGGCATCATCTTCGGCATCCTGTCGATCATGCAGGCCCGCAAGTGGAGCAAGTCGCCGGCGCTCGGGTGGATCGCCGTGGTGATCGGCGTGCTGAACATCATCGGCGGCATCGTCTGGAACGTGAACCGATGAGCCGCGACCCGGTTCCAAGGGAACCGCAACCGCCACCGTCCCATCCCACCGATCCGACCGGCGAGCCACCACCACTACCGCCGCCACCACCACCGCCGCCACCACCGCCGTCAGGGATGGGACAACCGCCGGCCGCGCCGGCGCCTCCGCCCTCAGGGCCACCATCGGGACCGCCGGGACCGCCCGGACCGCCGCTACCGGGACGACCGGCTGGACCACCATCGGGGCCGCCGCCCTCCGGGCCGCCGCAGCCGGGAGCCGTGCCACCGCCCGCGGGCAGGGACAACACGCAGCTCTACGGCATCCTCGGCATAGTGATCGCCGTGATCTGCTGCGCGCCGCTGGGCATCCTGTTCGGGTACCTCTCGATGCAAGAAGCCAGAAAGCACGGCAAGGACGACACGCTGGGCAAGGTGGCTTTCTGGCTCGGCATCGCGCTCACCGCGCTGGCCGTCATCGCCGCGATTCTCGGCCTGTGCTTCGGCGCGTTCGGCTCCTGGAACATGAACCGGGACCACGACCCGTACGACTACTGAAGGGCGGCCATAGCCGCCCCTTCAGTCAGACCCTGATCAGTGCTTCATCAGGTCGCGCATCAGCTTCGCGGTCTCGGAGGGCGTCTTGCCCACCTTGACCCCGGCCGCCTCAAGGGCGACCTTCTTCGCTTCAGCGGTACCTGACGAGCCCGAGATGATCGCGCCCGCGTGCCCCATCGTCTTGCCGGGCGGCGCGGTGAAGCCGGCGATGTAACCGACCACCGGCTTGGTGACGTTGGCCTTGATGAACTCGGCCGCGCGCTCCTCGGCATCGCCGCCGATCTCGCCGATCATCACGATCGCCTCGGTCTCCGGATCGTCCTGGAACGCCGCCAGCGCATCGATGTGCGTGGTCCCGATGATCGGGTCACCGCCGATGCCGACCGCGGTGGAGAAACCGATGTCGCGCAGTTCATACATCATCTGGTATGTGAGCGTGCCCGACTTCGACACCAGGCCGATGCGGCCCGAGCCGGTGATGTCGGCCGGGATGATCCCGGCGTTGCTGGCGCCGGGCGAGGCGATGCCGGGACAGTTGGGGCCGATGATGCGGGTCTTGTTGCCGCCCGCCACGGCATGCGCCCAGAACGAGGCGGTGTCATGCACCGGTACACCCTCGGTGATCACCACGGCCAGCGGAAGACCCGCATCGATCGTCTCGATCACCGCCGCCTTGGTGAAGGCGGGCGGCACGAAGATGACGCTCACATCGGCGCCGGTCTGAGCCATCGCGTCGGCGACGGCCCCGAAGACGGGAACGCTCCGGCCGTCGAACTCCGCCGACGTGCCCGCTTTGCGCGGGTTGACCCCGCCCACGATGTTGGTGCCCGCGGCGAGCATCCGGCGCGTGTGCTTGGAGCCCTCAGAGCCGGTCATGCCCTGAACGATGACCTTGGAGTCCTTGGTAAGCCAGATAGCCACTTGTGATCACTTCCCTGCCGCGAGCTCGGCCGCGCGCCGCGCCGCGCCGTCCATGGTGTCGACCCGCTCCACCAGCGGGTTGTTGGCCCCGTCGAGGATCGCCCGGCCGGCCTCGGCGTTGTTGCCGTCGAGGCGGACCACCAGGGGCTTGGTGACGGTCTCGCCCCTGCTCTCCAGCAGGGCGAAGGCGCTGACGATGCCGTTGGCCACCGCGTCGCAGGCGGTGATGCCGCCGAAGACGTTGACGAAGACGCTCTTGACGGACGGGTCGCTCAGCACGATCTCCAGGCCGTTGGCCATCACCTCGGCGCTGGCGCCACCGCCGATGTCCAGGAAGTTCGCCGGCTTCACGCCATCGAACGCCTCGCCCGCGTAGGCCACGACGTCGAGGGTGGACATGACCAGCCCGGCGCCGTTGCCGATGATGCCGACCTCGCCGTCGAGCTTGACGTAGTTGAGGTCCTTGGCCTTGGCGGCCTGCTCCAGTGGGTCGACCGCGGACTTGTCCTCCAGCGCCTCGTGGTCGGGGTGGCGGAAGCCCGCGTTCTCATCGAGCGTCACCTTGGCGTCCAGGCACAGGACCCGGCCGTCGCGAAGCTTCGCCAGCGGGTTGACCTCGACGAGGGTGGCGTCCTCGGCGACGAAGGTCTGCCACAGCCTCACCGCGATCTCGGCGATCTGGTCGGCGACGTCGGCGGGGAACTGGGCCTTCTGGACGATCTCGCGGGCCGTGGCCTGGTCGACGCCCCTGACCGCGTCGATGGCGACCTTGGCCACCCGCTCCGGTGTCTCGGCGGCGACCTGCTCGATGTCCATGCCGCCGGCGACGCTGGCGATGCACAGGAAGGTGCGGTTGGCCCGGTCGAGCAGGTACGAGAAGTAGTACTCCTCGGCGATCTCGGCCGTCTCGGCGAGCATGACCTTGCCGACGGTGTGCCCCTTGATGTCCATGCCCAGGATCTGGCCGGCCTTGTCGTAGGCGTCGTCCGGGTTCTCGGCGAGCTTGACGCCGCCCGCCTTGCCGCGTCCGCCGACCTTCACCTGCGCCTTGACGACCACGCGGCCGAGCCGCTCCGCGATGGCGCGTGCCTCTTCCGGGGTTTCGGCGACGCCGCCCGCGAGCACGGGCAGGCCGTGCTTCTCGAAGACATCGCGCCCCTGGTATTCGTACAGGTCCACTGGTCCCTCTTTGGTTTCGTCGTGCCCATTGCCGCCGCACAGACCTGTGGGCCGCGATACAGCGGCTAGGCCGCAGCCTATAGCCAGTCCCTCACCCGAACGGACGTTCGACCCCGGCTTTGTGTAGGAAGCCACAGAAGCCCGCGTAACCCCAGGCGCACAGCGTCGTTGAGTGTGATGTCGGCATGCTGCAAGCCAAACGGTGGAGGCGGAACGACACAAACGGCCGATGCCCTGTCGGTCGAGGGGTGGCGGCGGGGCGTCGTGCATAGAGGAGCCGGGCTTGTGAGGGGTGAGCCCGGCTCCTCCCTTTTCCCTTTTGTATCAAGCGTTTTGGGTCGAGGCGACGTTGTCGCGAACCCACTTGACGATCGACTGGGTGGTCGCCCCGGGCGTGAAAACCTTTGCCACGCCAAGCTTTTCCAACTCTGGAATGTCCGCGTCCGGGATGATGCCGCCGCCGAAGACCACGATGTCGCTCGCACCCCGCTCCCGCAGCATTTGCACAACTTTCGGGAACAAGGTCATGTGGGCGCCGGAAAGTACCGAAAGCCCCACCGCGTTGGCGTCCTCCTGGATCGCCGTCTCCACGATCTGCTCCGGTGTCTGGTGCAGGCCGGTGTAGATGACCTCCATGCCGGCGTCGCGCAGCGCCCTCGCCACCACCTTCGCGCCCCGGTCGTGCCCGTCGAGGCCGGGCTTGGCGACCACCACGCGAATTCGAGAACTCATACTTGCCTGCCTTCCACTTTCGCCTGAACGAACGGTAACCCACGATGCTCGGATCGCACTCCACCGCCTTGCCTTTACCCAAGGCCCACGGTCGGCTACGGACAGTGTCCGGCCAAATAGTCATGATTAGTGCTTCTTCGACATTACGGATCGGACAGTCGCACCTGTAGCCACGCGATGACACGCCGGAACTTGTGTCAACCCCTAGGGGTTCGTTACGTTGTCGGGCAGTGCTCCCCATCCGGCGGCCCGGTGGAGGTTGCCGAGGATTACGGAGGGTGTGCGTGCAATACAGGCCAGAGCTGCTGCGAGAGAGCGACCGCTACCGCGGCCGCCGTCGGGCGCCCACCCCGCCTCGAAGCCGCTACGCAGCTGTCATCACCACAGCTTTCGTCGGGGCAGGCGCCGTCGCCTTCTTGGCGGGCGCAGGTCTGCATGATGCCAAGACCGACACACTCGGCTCGGACAACGCGGCTCTCGCCGACGCGGCCCAGCAGCGCGACCTGGCGGCCGACCGCCCCGGGCGTGGCGAGAAGTCGCTCAACAGCTCGATCAGCCCGGCGGTGAAGAACGCGTGGGTGCTTCCCCTTAGGGGCTACCGCGTGACCTCCCTCTACGGGCAGCGCTGGGGGCGCCTGCACGCCGGCATCGACCTCGGCGGCATCAAGGAAGGCCACCCGATCAACGCGGTGCACGACGGCGAGGTGATCGTCGCGGGCTGGCAGGGCGGTTATGGGTACGCCGTCTTCCTCCAACACGAGGACGGAATGGTCACCGTCTATGGCCACAACAGCCGGCTCTACGTGAAGGTCGGCCAGAAGGTGAGGGCCGGTGACCTGCTCGCGGGAGCGGGAAACACGGGCCACTCCTACGGCACGCACTGCCACCTGGAGATCAGGATCAACGGCAATCCGATTGATCCCATCAAGTTCTTCAAAGAGCGCGGTGTCGACTTCTACCTGGAGACCGAGGCGGTCTACGGAGACCCGGTCGGTTAGTACAACTTCGAGTTATCTCGCGGCGCCGCCCGATGTTGAGCCATCCGGGCGGCTTTGTCGTATTTGAAGGTTCAAGCTGAGCGCTACGATCCTCATCCAACGTGATCGACGTCACGGATGGCCCCAGGGGACACCCGGGGAAGGCACTACGAAAGTAGGACATAAGCGCGGGAGCCGTTGACCGTTTTGCCTGGTCCGGGCTCCGACCGAGGTTGGCGACTACCGCGGAGTACAGGCACTATGGCTCGTCCGCGTCAACGGAGACCCGGAGGGGTTACCTCGTGCTGAACACCAAGATCGACGACATTTTCAGGAACGGCCGTACTTGGCTCCTGGAGGTACGTGACCGGATCACCAACGGCCTCGCCGGGCGTTCCCGGCAGGTGGTGGCAATGGCGACGCTCGCTGGGGTAGCGCTGATCGGCCTCGTGGCCGCCACCCTCGACACCACTCCCAAGCCGGCCACCTCCGCCGTCGCGGTGGAGACACAGCGAGACCAGGCCGCGGACCGGGCCAACCGTTCCGTCCGCGACCCCCAGACCCCAGCTGTCACCACCGAAACACCCCAGGCCGCGGCGGCCCCCCAGGCCCCCCAGGCCCCCCAGGCCCCCCAGGCCCCCCAGGCCCCCGAGCCCGCCAAGACCGAAGCGGCCCCCGCCCCCGAGGTCAAGAAGGCCGACTGGGTCCTGCCCATGGGGGCTCCGATCAGCTCCTGCTTCGGCCCCCGCTGGGGCACCGAACACGAGGGCATCGACTTCGCCGGTGACGAGAACACCCCCATCCACGCCGTGGGTGCCGGTGAGATCTTCGCCGCGGGCTGGGTCTACACCGGTTACGGAATCTCCGTCGTCGTCGATCACGGCGACGGCTTCCAGACCCACTACGCGCACATGAACAAGGTCAACGTGAACGTCGGTGACCACGTCAACCCTGGCGACATCATCGGCTGGGAGGGCTCGACCGGCGACTCCACCGGCCCGCACCTGCACTTCGAGGTGCACAAGGGAATGTGGAACCAGGTCGACCCCGCCTCGTGGATGCGTGACCACGATGTGAAGTTCGAAGGCTGCTGAAGCTAGCGGTCCCCCTGCTTTACCCATCCCCCCAAAAACTGTGGCCCGGAACCTCGAAAGGGTTTCGGGCCACAGTTTGTCTCAGATCTTTTCGATCGGGGCGTGGCGCAGCACCAGCCACAGGGTCTGGTCGCCGAAGTCCACCTGAACCTGGGCGCGGGGGCCCGCCCCCTGCACGGCGAGCACCCGGCCCAGCCCGTAACGCTGATGGTTAACCCTATCGCCAACCTCGAGCGAAGGAACAGCCTTGAGATCGCTCGCGGTCGCCAGCTTGCTGGCGTCGATGCCCAGTTTGCCGGCGAGGGCGGTCGCCTTGGTGGTGCCGCCGACGAAGGTGCCGGCCCGGCCGCCCAGGCGCTCGCGGCTGCCGATGCCGCCACCGCTCCACGTCGCCATCGCATCGGCCGTGCGCTGCCAGTCGACCAGCTCGGGTGGCAGCTCCTCGAGGAAGCGGGAAGGCGGGTTGTACTGCGGCTGACCCCAGGCCGAACGGGTCTGCGAACGTGACAGGTAGAGCCGGCGGCGCGCCCGGGTGATGCCGACATAGGCAAGCCGCCGCTCCTCCTCCAGCTCCTTGGGCTCGCCCAGCGAACGCTGGTGGGGGAAGATGCCCTCCTCCAGCCCGGTGAGGAAGACGACCGGGAACTCCAGGCCCTTGGCGGTGTGCAGGGTCATCATGGTCACCACACCTTGATGGTCGGGATCATCGGTGGGCACCTCATCGGCGTCGGCAACCAGCGCAACCTGCTCCAGAAAGCCCTCCAAGGTCGGGGTGTCCTCGGCCCGCTCCGAATACTCCTGGGCGACGCTGACCAGCTCCTGCAGGTTTTCCACGCGCCCCTCGTCCTGCGGATCGGTGCTCTCCTCGAGCTCGGCGAGCAGGCCCGAACGGGTGAGGATCAGCTCCAGCACCTCCTCCGGCGGGGAAACCACGGCACGATCTCGCGCCTCGTCGAGCATGGCCACGAAGTCCTCGATGCCGTTCATGGCGCGGGCGGACAGGCCGGGCACCTCCCGCCGGCGGCGCAACGCCGCGCCGAAGGAGATGCGCTCGCGCGCGGCAAACGCCTCCACCAGCGATTCGGACCGGTCGCCCAGGCCACGCTTGGGCGTGTTGAGGATGCGGCGCATGCTGACCGTGTCGTCCTCGTTGGAGACCGCCCGCAGGTAGGCCAGGGCGTCGCGCACCTCGCGCCGCTCGTAGAAGCGGACGCCACCGACCACCTTGTAGGGCAAGCCTTTGCGGATGAACACGTCCTCGAAGACCCGGGACTGGGCATTGGTGCGGTAGAAAACCGCGACGTCGCCGGGGCGGGCCTGGCTGGCGTCGCCCAGCCTGTCGATCTCGTTGCCGACCCAGTCGGCCTCGGCGTGCTCGTGGTCGGCGACGTAACCCACGATCGGCTCGCCGGTGCCCTGGTCGCTCCAGAGCCGCTTGGGCTTGCGGTCGGGGTTGCGGTCGATGACCGCGTTGGCGGCGTTGAGGATCGTCTGGGTGGAGCGGTAGTTCTGCTCCAGCAGGATCGTCCTGGCCTCGGGATAGTCGCGCTCGAACTCGAGGATGTTGCGGATCGTGGCACCCCGGAAGGCATAGATCGACTGGTCGGCGTCGCCCACCACGCACAGCTCACCGGTCTCCCCCACCAGCTCGCGCACCAGCACATATTGAGCGTGGTTGGTGTCTTGATATTCATCGACGAGGATGTGTTTGAACCGCCGGTGGTATTTGGCCGCCACCTCCGGCTTGTCCTTGAACAGCTGCACCGTGCGCATGATGATGTCGTCGAAGTCGAGCGCGTGCGCCTGCTGCAACCGTTGCTGGTAAAGCGAATAGGCCTCGGCCGTGGCGCGGGCCGCCGGGCCGCGGGGCTCGTAGTCGTCGGGGCCGATCAGCTCGTTTTTGAGGTTGGAGACCTGGGCGGCCAGGCCGCGCGGCGGGTAGCGCTTGGGATCGAGGTCCAACTCGCGGGCGACGAGCTGCATCAGCCGCCGCGAGTCGTCGGCGTCGTAGATGGAGAAACTCGACTTGAGCCCGGCGTGCTCATGCTCGGCGCGCAGGATGCGCAGGCACGCGGAGTGGAAGGTGGACACCCACATCCACCGGGCGCGGACGCCCACTTGCGTCTCCACCCGCTCGCGCAGCTCGGCGGCGGCCTTGTTGGTGAAGGTGATCGCCAGGATCTCTCCGGGGTGCACGTCGCGCTCGGCCAGCAGGTAGGCGATCCGCTGCGTGAGCACCCGCGTCTTACCGGAGCCGGCGCCGGCCACGATGAGCAGGGGTGCTCCCACATGGGTCACCGCCGCGCGCTGGGGCTCGTTGAGCCCGTCAAGAAGACCGTCCATCGGAAGGCGAGTCTATGCCGAGGGTCCGACACCCGCCGTTAAGCCGCCGGGAGTAGAAGTTCATTCACACATGCATCAAGATGACGGAATGCCTTTCAAACCCTCCGCGCGAACATTGCGGCATCTTGCCGTGCCCGCTTTGGCGGTCGCGGTCGTGGCCGCGATGCCGCTGGCGAACGGCCCCAAGGTCGGACGGTCCGGCCCCGGCTGGACCCCGATGACACCTGTGTCGGTGCAGTGGCAGGAAGTCGCACCCGACGCCGCGGTGCAAGCGAACCTGCTTGCCTTCAACGATTTCCACGGGGCGATCGACCCGCCGACAGGCAGCGCCGGGCTTGTGGCCGGTACTCCCGCCGGCGGCGTGGAGTACCTGACCACCTGGGTCAAGAGATTGCGTGGCGAGGGCCAGGCCGCCGGCCAGAAGGTCGTGACCGTCGGCGCCGGTGACATGGTCGGCGCGACGCCGCTGGTCAGCGCCGCGTTCCACGACGAGCCCACCATCGAGTTGCTCAACGGGCTCGGCATGGAGATCTCCTCGGTGGGCAACCACGAGTTCGACGAGGGCACCGTCGAGCTCAGGCGGCTCATCAACGGCGGTTGCCACCCGGTCGACGGCTGCCAGGATGGCGACGGGTTCGTCGGGGCGGACTACACCTACCTCGCGGCCAACGTGGTCAACAAGCGGACGCAGCTGCCGATTCTGCTGCCATTTAAGATCAAAATCATTGATGGTGTACCCGTTGGGTTCATCGGCATGACCCTTGAGGCCACGGCCGCCATCATCAATCCCGGTGCCCCCGGCAACAGTGACATCGTGTTCAAGGACGAGATCGAGACGGCCAACCTCTGGTCGCAGATCCTGCGCCTGTTCGGAGTCAAGGCGCAGGTGCTCCTGATCCACGAGGGTGGCCAGCAGGCGTCCACGGGTGGGCCGTCGGACTGCGCCTCCTTCACCGGGGCGATCGGCGACATCGTCGCCGGGCTGCGCGACGACATCGGCCTGGTGATCTCGGGGCACACCCACCGGTTCTACAGCTGCTCGCTGCCGAACGCGTCGGGCAGGCCCACGGTTGTCACCAGCGCGGGCGCGAACGGCACCCTGGTCACGGACGTGACTGCCACGCTCGACAAACGCAGTAGGCGTTTCGCGTCGATCGAGGCGCACAACGTGATCGTGGAGAACGGCATCCGCAACCCCGATGGCAGCTGGGCGCGGGACGCGGCCGGCAACTTCCTGCGCAACCCGGACCTGGTCGACCCGGCCGCCAAGGCTGTGTCGGACAAGTACCGCACCGCCGTGGCGCCGATCGCCAACCGGGTCGTCGGCAGGATCAGCGCCGACATCAACCGCACCGCCAACGCCGCGGGCGAGAGCCCGCTGGGCGATGTGATCGCCGACGGCAAGCTGCGCTACACGCAGTCGTTCGGAGCGCAGATCGCGCTGATGAACCCGGGCGGCATCCGGGCCGACCTCAAGTTCTCCACGTCACCGGGTGGAGAGCCGGCCGGCGATGTCACCTACGGCGAGTGCTTCACGGTGCAGCCGTTCAACAACCTCGTGGTGACCCAGACCCTCACCGGGGCACAGCTCAAGTCCGTTCTGGAGCAACAGTTCCTGGGCTTCGAGGGGCAGACGCTCGAGCGGATCCTGCAGATCTCGGCGGGGTTCACCTACTCCTACGACAAGACCAGGGCCCTGGGTGACCGGGTCAGCAACATGGCCCTCAACGGGGTCCCGATCGACCCGGCCGCCACCTACCGGGTGACGTCCAACGACTTCCTGGCCAACGGCGGCGACGGCTTCACCTTGCTGAAGAACGGCACCGACCGTGTCACCGCGCCCGGCTTCGACATCGACGCTCTCGTGGCCTATCTGGGCTCGGGCGCGCCGGTCGACCCCGGGCCGGCGGACCGCATCACCAAGATAGCGTAAGCGATTTCCTGGGCGGACTCTCCTAATTGGAGAGTCCGTCCAGCCATTCCCGGACGTAGGCGGCGTCCGCGGCGGACATGGACTCCAGGATCGCCACCGCCTCGGCCACCCGGACGCGATCGCCCGCCAGCCGGCCCAGGCCCGCCATGGCGATGGCCGCCTGGTGCCGCTGACCCAGCTCCCCGGCCAGGCTCAGGACCGACTCGTACGCCTCGCGCGCCTGCTCCACCCGGCCAAGGGCGGTGTGCGCGTCCGCGATCAGGATGAGGCATTCGCACTCATTGACCTTCGTGCCCAGCTCCCGGATCATGGACAGCGCCCGTTGCGCGTGCTCGCACGCGTCCTCGTGCCGCTGCGTGCCCGCCAGGGTCGCGGCTATCCGCACCAACGTGAGCGCCTCGGCGTTGCGGTCACCGATCCGCACGGCGATCTGGAGGGCCTCGTTGAGGTGACGGAAAGCGTCATCGGTCCGCCCGAGCAGGCGGGCCGTGTTGCCCAGGTTGGCGACCGTCCTCGCCACGGCCTGCTCGTCACCACTGATCCGGAAGACCTCGATCGACCCGGTCAGGTGCTCCTCTGCCTCCGCATACCGGCCGAGCTGGTTGAGCACGTTGGCCAGCAAGGTGCCGCGGATGTAGGCCTCGACCAGGGTCTCCCCTTGCCGGTGTATCGCCGCCAAGGCCGGTTCGAGCTCGGCGAGCGCCTCCAGGTAGCGACCTCGGCGGTACAGGTTGTTGGCGATGTTGCCGCGCGCCCGGGCCGCGCCCGCCTCATCGCCCAGGCTCAGCCTGCCCTCCACCGCCTCGGCGTGCACGCTCAGTGCTTTGTCCCAATCACCCGCCCGGCCGTAGGCCTGCCCAAGGCTATTGAGCAGGAACAGTTTCGACTCAAGATCGTCAGTCTGGCCGACAGCTTCGACCGCGCACTCGAAGGCGGCGATCCACTCGCCCGTGTTGCCCGAGCTGTAGAAGGACACATAGAGCGATTTAGCTATGCCGGTGGCCACCTCGGGCAGGCCCGCCGCCGCGGCGGCGGTCAGCGCCGCGACCAGATTGGCCCGCTCCCTGTCCATCCAGCGAACGGCCTCCACGCCGTTGAACAACACGTAATGGGGGCCATCCCTGTGCTGAGTGCGCCCTGACAGCAGGGAGTCGGCGGCCGCGGCCGTGGTTCTCAGGTAGTCGAGCAGCCGATCTCGCGGCCGCTCGACGGGCTCATCCTGATCGCGCAGCAGCAGCCGGGCATACTCGCCGATCAGGTCGTGGAACGAGTAACGCCCCGGCTCCCGTTGCTCCAGCAGATGGCACGAGGTCAGTGCGTCCAAAATGGACGCTGTCTCCGCCTCGGTCGCGTCGAGCAACGCCGCGGCGGCCTGGACCGAGAAGTCAAGCCCCGGAACGATGGACAGCCACCGGAAGGCCCGCTGATGACCCTCGGGCAGGACCGAGTAGGACTGCTCGAACACCGCGGGCAGGCCGCGGTGCTCATCATCGGGCAGGACCAGCGCGCGGATGCGACCGCCGCGCTCAAGCTCGGCCACATACCTCGCGATCGGCTCCCCCGGACGGTCAGCCAGATGCGCGGCGGCGATCCGCAGCGCGAGCGGCAGGCCCGCGCACAGCTCGGCGAGGTCGGCCGCCGCCTCCGGCTCGGCGTCGACCCGCTCGGCGCCGATTATGTTGCGCAGCAAGGCGATCGCGTCGTGACGCGCGAGCAGGCCGAGTGTCAGCCGTTGCGCCCCTTCGGTGGCGATCAGGCCGGAGAGCTTCTCCCGGCTGGTGACCACGACCAGGCACGCCGGATCGCCGGGCAGCAGGGGCCGAATCTGCTCGGCTGTGCGGGCATTGTCCAGCAGCACGAGCGCTTTCCGCCCGGCGAGCAACGACCTGAACATCGCCGCGGCGGCGGTTTCGTCGACCGGCAGCCTCTCTCCCGGTACCCCCAACAAGCGCAACAGATGGATGAGAGCCTCGAACGGCCGAAGCGGCGGACCGTGGTCGTAACCGCGGAGGTTGACATAGAACTGGCCGTCGGGAAACCGACTCGCGGCGCGATGCGCCCAGCGCACCGCCAGGGCGGTCTTGCCGATCCCGGCCGCGCCGGCGATCGCGGTGATGATGACCGTCGATGACCGCGCCTCGTCGAGGCGGGCGTCGAGCCAGTCGAAGTCCAGGCGCCGCCCGACGAAATCCGTGACGTCATGCGGCAGAAACCGTTGCCGCGGCGGTTGCGGGCCGGGCAGGTCGAGCTCCGGGTCGCTGGAGAGCATGCGGGTGTGCAGGCGCTGCAGCTCGGTCACGGGCTCCACACCCAGCTCCTCGGCGAGCAGCCGGTGCGTTTCCCGGTACAGCTCAAGGGCTTCGGCCCGGCGGCCGGCGCGGTAGAGGCCGAGCATCAGCAGGGCGCGCAGCCCTTCGCGGAACGGGTGTTCGGCCACGGCGGTCCGCAGGCGGCCCAAAAGTTCGTTGTGGTGGCCCAACTCCAGCCCGATCGCCAGCCGCGCCTCGACCGCGCCGAGCCGGCTGTCCTCGAGCCGCCGCCGCTCCGCCTCGACCGCGGAAAGGTCGGCGATGCCCGCGTATGCCTCACCGTGCCAGAGGTCCAATGCCTCATCGAGCAGCGTCGCCGCCCGGGCCGGCTCCCCGGCCGCCTGGGCCTGACCCGCCTCCCCGATCAAGCGTTCAAACCGTTGCGCGTCAAGCTCTTCCGGGGTCAGCTGGATGCGGTACCCGCCCGCGGTGAACTCGATCCGATCCTCACCGCCCAGCGCCCGTCGCAACCGGTGCGCATACACCTGAAGGGTCTTGCGGGCCGTGCGGGGCGGGTGCCCCTGCCACATCGCATCGGCGAGCGCGTCGATGTGTATCGCCTCGCCGCCACGGGCGACGAGAAGCGCCAGCATCCGCTGCGGCATCGCTGCGGAGATATCGACCGGCCCCCCAGCGCGGTGGAGTCGCAGCGGACCGAGCACGGCGATGTTGATCTGTTCATCCAAGGCGTGTCGCTCCTCACCCCGGCTGAGGGTACCTCGGAGGTGGTTGCCTGCGCCGCCCTCCTGGGGCATACTGGCATGCGTGATCCACCAGGTGCGCTTCTATTTTTATGGCTCCGGAAGTCCGGCAGTCATAGGTCGCGCCTGAGCACACCAAGACCTAGAAAGCCCCGGGCTCCTTCCAAGTCCGGGGCTTTCGCCTTCTCCCGGGCGCCAAGGAGCGACAACCCAAGATCCCCAAGATCAGCCCCAAGGGAGAAAGTGATGAGCACCATGACTTCGCAGGACACCGGCACCAGCGCACCCGAGGCCTCGTTGGAGATCAGCAAGATGCGCGCCCGAATCGACGAGATAGACGCACAACTCATCGAGCTGTGGAAGGAACGAGCCGCGATCTCGCAGCAGGTGGGCAAGACGCGGGTCGCCTCGGGCGGCACCCGGTTGGTACTCAGCCGAGAACGCGAAATCATGGACCGGTTCCGCGCCCAGCTCGGCCCGGACGGCACCCAATTAGCGCTGCTCATCCTCCGCGCCGGCCGAGGACCCCTCTGAGTCGCATCTCCGCCACGCAGGCGCAAGATCGCGCAATTTGCCTGGCAATAGACGCCTTGAGGCCGGTGCCGATGGGCTATTGCCTGGCAAATTGCGCGATCTTGGCCCGTGTGGCAGAGGCGGCGGAGGCTCACCCACCGCCCCCGCCACACGGGGGTCCATCATCGCGTGGCGTCTCACTGGGTGGCGTGGATGACGTCACGCTCCTCGGCGAAGTGGCATGCGCTGGGGTGCGCCGACTTCTGCGAGGGTTGCAGCGGCGGTTCCGTGGTCGAGCAGATCTCCTGCGCCTTCCAGCACCGGGTGCGGAAGCGGCAGCCCGATGGTGGATTGTCCGGTGAGGGGACATCGCCTTGCAGGACGATCTGGTCGCGGTGGCCGCGCAGGGTCGGGTCCGGCACCGGCACCGCCGACAGCAGCGCCTGGGTGTACGGGTGGGTGGGGTGGTCGTAGATCTCGGTGTCCTTGCCGATCTCGACGATCTTTCCGAGGTACATCACGGCCACCCGGTCGGCGATGTGTCGCACCACCGACAGGTCGTGCGCGATGAAGATGTACGACAGGCCGAGCTCGTTCTGCAGCTCCTCCAGCAGGTTCATCACCTGCGCCTGGATCGACACGTCCAGCGCCGACACCGGCTCGTCGCACAGGATGATCTCGGGCTTGAGGGCGAGCGCCCGGGCGATGCCGATGCGCTGCCTCTGCCCACCGGAGAACTGGTGCGGGTACCGGTTGATGTGATCCGGGTTGAGGCCCACCAGCTCGAGCAGCTCGTGCACGCGCTTGCGGACCTCGCCCTTGGGTGCTACCTCGGGGTGGATCTGGTACGGCTCGGCCACGATGTCGCCGACGGTCATGCGCGGGTTCAGCGATGTGTAAGGGTCCTGCATCACCAGCTGGATGTTGCGCCGCGCGCGGCGCATCTCCTCGCCGCTGAGCTTGGCGTGGTCGCGCCCGCGGACCACGATCGACCCCCGGGTCGGCTTCTCCAGGCCCACCAGGAGCCTGGCCAGAGTGGACTTGCCGCAGCCCGACTCTCCCACCACGCCAAGGGTTTCGCCGCGGTACAACTGGAGATTTATCCCGTCGACCGCCTGGACGTCACCGAACTTGGTCTTGAAGACGATGCCGCGCGTCAGCGGGAAGTACTTGACCAGATCGCGCGTCTCGAGCACCACCTCAGGCATCGCCGCGCACCTCCTTCCAGAAGTGGCAGGCGCTGCTGATCTGCGGCTGCACCTGGGAAAGAGGCGGTGGTGGGTCTTGCTTGCACACATCCTGGGCGTAGCGGCAGCGCGGGTTGAAGGCGCAACCGCGCGGGATGCTGATCAGGCTGGGCGGCAGGCCCTTGATGACGTTGAGCTGCTGCCCCTTGAGGTCGACCCGGGGGATCGACTCCAACAGTGCTTTCGTGTACGGGTGAGAGGGCTTGGCATAGATATCGAACACCGGTGCCCTCTCGACGATCCGCCCGGCGTACATGACGTTGATCCGGTCGGCGACGTCGGCCACCACGCCCATGTCGTGCGTGATGAGGATCATGCCCATGTGGCGTTCCCGCTGCAGGTCGGCCAGCAGGTTCATGATCTGCGCCTGCACGGTGACGTCAAGCGCGGTCGTGGGCTCGTCGGCGATGAGTAGCTCCGGGTCGAGCGCGAGGGCGATCGCGATCATCACGCGCTGCCTCATGCCTCCGGAGAACTGGTGCGGGAAGTCGTTGACCCGCTTGCGCGCCGCCGGGATCCGCACCAGGTCGAGCAGTTCGATGGCGCGCTTCTTGCCGTCGGTCCGGCTCATGCCGCGGTGCTTGCGGAACAGTTCGGTCAGCTGGAACCCGACGGTGAAGACCGGGTTGAGCGCCGACAGCGCGTCCTGGAAGATCATGGCGATCTTGTTGGCGCGGATCTGGCGGCGCTCCTCGTGGGTACGCTTGAGCAGGTCGACGCCGCGGTAGCGGATCTGCCCACCGGTGATGAAACCCGGTGGCGTGTCAAGAATTCCCATGATGGCCTGGGCGGTCACCGACTTGCCGCAGCCCGATTCCCCAAGGATGGCAAGGGTTTCGCGCGAGTTCACCTCGAACGAGACCCCGTTGATGGCCTTGGCGACGCCGGCCCGGGTGCGAAACTCGACCCGCAGGTCCTCCACCGCGAGCAGCGGTGCGGTCGGGTCGGCTCCGGCCAGACTCGGGCTCAGCCGCGCGGTGGCATGCGATACGGACATCTCGGCCCTCACCTCAGCTTCGGGTCCAGGGCGTCGCGCAGCGCGTCGCCGATGAGCACAAAGGACAGCACCGTTCCGATGAGCAGCGCGCACGGAATCAGTACCAGATGGGGATAGTCATTTATCAATGGCTGGTGCGACGAGATCATAATCCCCCATGACGCCGCCGGCGCCTGCAACCCTACGCCGAGGAAGGTCAGCGTCGCCTCGGTGGCGACGAACCCGCCGAGGGCCACGGTGGCGATCACGAAGACCGGGGCGATGGCGTTGGGCAGGATGTGGCGGAACATCAACCGTCCGTGCGAGGCGCCCAAAGCCTTGGCGGCCATGACAAAGTCCAGGTTCTTCACGGAGATGACGCTTCCCCGCATGATCCGGGCCACGGTAGTCCAACCCAGCAACACCAGGAACAGGGTCACGGTCCAGATGCGCTGGTTCGGATCGGTCACCTTGATGATGGAGAGCACCACCAAGCCGACCAACAGGAACGGCAAGGCGAACACTATGTCCACCAACCGGGAGATGACGGCGTCAAGCCAGCCGCCGAAGTATCCGGCCAGCACGCCCAGCGGCAGGCCGATGGCCACGATGCCGAAGGTGGACATGACCGCGATGAGCATCGACGGCCGCGCCCCATAGACCGAAAGGGACCAGTAGTCGCAACCGACCTCGCTTGTCCCGAGCCAGTGGCCGGGCGAGAACATCGGCAGCTTGGCGTTGGGCAAACCCTGGGCGTTGGTCAACTCGCAGGTCCGGTAGTGGATTCTGGTCCACAGCTGCGGGACGGTGGCCATCGACGCGACGATAAGCACGTAGACCGCGGCGATCACGAACGTGGGATTGCGGATGAGGTCGCGCCGGGCGTCCGCCCACAGACTGGCGTTGCGCTCCCGCAACGGCTCCGGTGCCAAGCCCGGAAGGGTGGGCTCGGTCTGGCCGATGATGGTGTCACTCATAGCGAATCCTTGGGTCGAGCACCGCGTAAAGCATATCTACCAACAGGTTCACCGTCAGATAGACCAGCACCAGGAAGGTGGTTATCCCCAGCAGCACGGAGGCCTCGCCTCGCGTTACGGCGGTCAGGATGGTGAACCCCACACCGGGTACCCGGAAGATGCCTTCGGTGACCACGGCGCCCGACAGGTAGGCGCCCAAAGAAAGCCCAAGCGCCGTGACCACCGGGATCAGCGAGTTGCGCAACGTGTGCACACCGATGACCCGCTTGGGCGCCAAGCCTTTTGACTTCGCTGTCCGCACGTAGTCGGCCCGGAGGTTCTCCAGCAGGCTGCTGCGGGTGAGCCGGGCGGTCGTCGCGATCGTGAGCGAGCCCAGCACGATGCCCGGGACGAGCAGGCTCAACCAGGGGTACTCGGGCTTGTAGGCGGCACCGAACACCCCACGGCCGAGCCAATCCGGTGCGCCCCAATCGTTTCGGACGATGTTGCCGAACCACACCCCGATGAACTGTCGCGCCAGCACACCCAGCACGAAGATGGGGATCGAGATCATGAGCACGGTGGCGATCCTGACGACGTAATCGGCGAAGCTTCCGCTGCGCAGGCCGGCCAGTACGCCGGCGCCGAGTCCGATAAAGACCTCGATGAGGAAGGCGATGAGCGCCAGGCGCGCGGTGTACCAGACCGAGTCGTCCAGGATGTCGGTCACGGCGCGTTGCGGGAACAGGCTCTGGCCGAAGTCGAAATGCAGGAAGATATTGTTGAGCCGTTCTCCGAACAGGCTGAAACAGGGGTCGAACTTGCGGGTCAGGCACCTGTCGTCCAAGCCGAACTCGCGGGTCATCTGCTCGAGGACCTGCGGGTTGGGGTTGCGGTCGCCGAAGATTGCCCGCACCGGGTTGCCGGTGAACTGGATTGCCAGTGATGTGAGGTAATGCAGCAGGAACAACGTTCCTAGGACCGTGGGAATGAACTGCAGCAGACGTCTGATGACATAGCGCAGCATCTGGTCCTCCCTTCCGGAGCCATCGGGGCGGTACCCGCGTCGCACATCACGACGTGGGTACCGCCCCGCGTTAGGGGATCAGATATCTATGGCGTGAGTACTAGCCCTTGAGCGCGATCTCGTGGAACTCGCTGCCTGAGATCGGGTTGTACTTGTACTCCACGACGTTCTTGCTGTAGACGTTGGTTGTCTTGCCGAACCACAGCGGCGCGACCGGCACGTCCTTCACGATGATGTCCTCGGCCTGCTGGTAGAACTTGATGCCTTCCTCCAGCGACTTGGCCGCGTTGCCCTGCTCCACCAGCGCGTCGAACTGAGCGTTGGAGTAGCCCGGGTTGTTGGACGAGCCCTTCGTCCCGTAGAGCGGGAACAGATAGGTCTCGAGCACCGGGTAGTCCGGGCCCCAGCCGAGACGGAACGCGCCGGTGACCTTCTTGCCGTTGGTGGCCTGCTGGTACTCGACGAACTGCAGGTCAACCTTGAGCTCGTAGTCGATGCCGAGGTTCTTCTTCAGCATGTCGCCCAGCGGCTGCAGCCACTTCTCGTGCTGCTGACCGGCGTTGCCCCAGAGGATGAGCTTGCCGCCCTTCCATCCACCCGCCGCGTCGAGCAGCGACTTGGCCTTGGCCGGGTCGTACTTGCAGTTATCACAGATGTTGGGGCGGAAGCCCTGGAAGTTCGGGCTCACCACGCCCTGGGCAGCGCTGAACCGGCCGTCGAAGATCGAGTCAATGATCGTCTGGCGGTCGATGGCCAGCGAGATCGCCTGGCGCACCTGGACGTTCTGGAACTGCGGGAGGTACAGCGGGAAGCCGAGGTAGGTGAAGCTGTTGTTGGGCTTCTCGAACAGCACGTCGGCGAACTTGGACTTGGCGTCCTTGTACTTGGTCGGCGGCACGGCCTCCATGACGTCCAGCTCGCCGGCCTCATAGTCGGCGTAGGCCGTGTCGACCTTGTCGTAGATCTTGTAGTACAGGCCGCCGTTCTTGGCCTTCTCACCCGGGTAGTCGTCGTTGCGGAGAAGCTTGACCTCGACGTTGTGCTTCCAGGAGCTTTCCATCTTGTAGCGGCCGTTGGTGATCGGCTTTTCCTTGCAAGCTTTGACGTCGTCGATGCAGCCCTTGGCCATCGGGTAGAAGCCGGAGTAACCCACGACCGCCGGGAAACCGACGAAGGCCTTGGCCAGGGTCACCTGGAAGGAGTAATCGTCAAGCTTCTTGAGACCGGACATGGTCTTGCTCTTGGGGTCCGGTGCCTTCAGCGGGCCGTCCTTGTCCGGATCCTCGGACTGCAGGTCATCCCAGCCCTCGATGCTGCCCAGGAACTCGGAGTTCAGAGCCGCGTTGGGGCCGTACGCCGTCCAGTTCCAGGCGTTGATGAACGAGTCGGCGTTGGTCTCCTCACCGTTGCTGAACTTGAAGCCCTTCTTCAGCTTGATGGTCCAGACCTTGTTGTCGGTGGACTCGATCGACTGCGCAACGACGTTCTTCGGCGCACTGGTCTTGGCGTCGTACTCCACCAGGCCCGCGTATAGCTGCTTGATGATAATGATCGAAGGGTTGTCGTTGGACGTACCGGCGATAAGGCTGTTGGGCTCAACCACGTTGATCCGCAGGATGCCGCCGCCGGAGGTCGCCGGAGGCGTCTCCGTCTTCTGGCATCCTGTGGCGAAAAGCGCAATGGCGGTCGCGGCGACCGCCACCTTCATGGGGGAATTCCCACGCATGCGTAAGCCTCCTCAGGCGCTCACGAGGGGGTGTGAGGTGGCCACACTCTTGCACTCTCCGCGCGCACATAGGAAGGCCCTGATACCAACCCGTTACCTTGCCGGGTTGAACGATTGACCGTGCGACGGATGGTTATGCCTGAATAGGCGGCATGGTAAGGATCAGAGGAGTCTTCGGTCGGCTGCCCACCGTGACAGCTCGTAGCGGTTGGACATCTGGAGCTTGCGCAGCACATTGGAGACGTGGGTCTCCACCGTCTTGATGGAGATGAACAGCTCCTTGGCGATTTCTTTATAGGCATATCCGCGGGCGAGCAATCGCAGCACCTCACGCTCGCGATTGGTCAGCTGGTCGAGCTCCGGGTCGGCGACCGCGGCGTCCGGCCGCGCGGCGAAGGCGTCGAGCACAAAGCCAGCCAGGCGTGGGGAGAAGACGGCGTCGCCGTCGGCGACCCGCCGGATCGCGTCGACCAGGTCGTCCGGTGAGATCGTCTTGGTGACGTAGCCCCTGGCACCGGCGCGGATCAGCCCGATCACATCCTCGGCGGCGTCCGACACGGACAGCGCCAGGAAGCGCACCTGTGGATGGGTCTTGCGGATGGCGTCGAGCACGGCCCGGCCACCGCCGTCGGGCATGTGCACGTCGAGCAGGACGACGTCGGGCTCGGTGGCGCCGACGAGCGAGATGGCCTGCGCCACCGTCGCCGCCTCGCCGACCACGTCCACATGCGCGCCCAGCTCGGCCCGCACCCCGGCCCGGAACATGCCGTGGTCGTCGACGAGAAACACCTTGAGGCGATCACTCATGGCTGGCTTCCTCCTTTGCCGCTGTGACCGGAAGCGAGAGCCGGACCTCCGTGCCTTCGCCCGGGGCGCTGCGGATCTCGGCCTCCCCGCCGTGGCGGGACATCCGGCCGATGATGGAGCCGCGCACCCCATGGCGCATATCCTCAACCGTCTCGATATCGAAGCCAACGCCCCGGTCGCGCACGAAGACGCTCAGTTGACCCGGCTCGGCTTCGGCGTACAAAGAAATGGTCCTGACGCCGGAATGCCTCGCGGCGTTGACCATCGCCTCGCGCGCGGCGGCCACCAGCGCCGCGACCCGCTCGTCGACCGGGCGGTCGCCCACCACGACCGTCTCGACCGCCAGGCCATATGTGTCCTCTATCTCCGCCGCCGCCTGCTCCAGCGCGGCCGCGAAGTGCTCATTGGGTGAGCCCGTCGGCTGGTAGAGCCAGTTGCGCAGGGAGCGTTCCTGGCCACGGGCCAGCCGCTGCACCGTGTCCGCGTCGGCGGCGTTGCGCTGGATCAGCGCCAGGGTGTGCAGCACCTGATCGTGGACCATGGCGGCCAGCTCCGCGCGCTCCTGCTCGCGAATGCGGCCCTCCCGCTCGGAGCGCAGGGCGGTGAGGGTGCGAAACAACAGCGGCGCCGCCACCAGAACGACCCCGGCCACCGCGACGAGGGCGAATATAAGGGCCTTCCACAGGTCTGACCAATGCATCTCGACCCGGCCCGGCGAGTACACCACGAGCAGACCGATGATGCCGGCGCCGATGAGCGCCGCGCCGCCGATGAAGCGGGCGAAGTACACGCGGCGATCCCGGGAGCTGGCCAGAACGCTCAGCCAGGACGTCGCCGGGGTGGAGGCGGCCGGGGTCGAGGCGCGCTGCGACTGGTGCCAGATGATCCCGGCGCCGATGGCGATCAGCGCCACCAGCCAGCCGGCGATCATCGAACCCGGCTCCTGGGTGTTCAGCAGCGACGCGGCGACGATCAGCCCGATCCCGCCCACCACGAAGGGCAGCAGCTTCAGCGGCTCGCGGCGGGCCGAGGGCGCGTCAGCCAGCGGCAGCACCGCCCAGAAAACCGCGTACAGCAGGACACCGAGCCCGTTGAAGATCGCGAGCAGGACGAAGCCCACCCGGATGAGCGTCGGCGACGCGCCCAGATGCGCGGCTATCCCGCTGGCCACCCCGGCGACCAGGCGGTCGTCGCGCGACCGGGTCAGCCGGGGGCGGGGAGGGGGAGCGGCGGTATCAGGCACAAGTAGATCGTTCCATGGCTTTCGGGGGGTCGCCCACAGGTGACCCCCCGAGAAAAGCGAGTAGCGTTTCTCAGGGTCGGGTCAGGGTCCGCTCCTGAGGCGGGTCAGCGAGTTCGAGCTTCAATATTCAAAGTATGAGTGAGGAAACACCCACCGCGGCGGCGCCGGAGCCACCACCACCATCACCGCCGCCGCATGAGCCGCCACCTGGGCCACCGGGGCCACCGGCCGGATCGCCACCGGCCGGACCGCCACCGGGGCCACCGGCCGGACCGCCACCGGGGCCACCGGCCGGACCGCCACCGGGGCCACCGGCCGGACCGCCACCGGGGCCACCGGCCGGACCGCCACCCGGGGCGCAGCAGCCGGAGCAGGAGCCGTGGGCCACGAGGTTCGGCCTCGTCCGCCCGCGCCACGGCCGCTACCTCGCCGGTGTCTGCGCCGCGATCGGCCGGGCCACCAACACCGATCCGCTGCTGTGGCGGGTGCTCATCGGCGTGCTGGCCATCTTCGGCGTCGGCATCATCATCTATCTGGCGGGCTGGCTCCTGACGCCCGCGGAGGGCGACACCGCCTCACCGGTCGAGGCGCTTTTCGGCCGCGGTCACTCCAGCACTTCCGCGCTGCTCACACTGATCATCGGCGTGATCACCGTGGCCCTGCTGGGTGCCCTCACCGACAGCTGGGCGGTGGCGGTCGTCGCCGCCGTGGCCCTCGTCGTCGCCGCGATGGCGATCAACCCGAGAGTCTCGCCGCAGCGACCGGCTGTGCCCCCTCCTGCACCCACTCCCTACATGGGGGAACCCGTGACCGAGCCGATCCCACCGGTGGCGCCCTACCAACCCCCGTTCGCGCCGCACGGTCCCTACCAGCCGGTGACGGCTGTCCCGGTACCACCGAAGTATGAACCGAAACCGAAGCCCGAGCCTTCTCGTCTCGGCCGGCTCACCTTCGGCCTGATCCTGATCGCCCTTGGCGTGGTGGGCATCGCGGACATGGTCAAAGGCGTCGATGTGCCCGGTGGGGTGTATGTCGCCGCGGCCCTCGCGATGACGGCCATCGGCCTGATCATCGGCGCCTGGTTCGGCCGGGTGCGGGGATTCATCTTCGTGGGGCTGGTGATGAGCCTGCTGCTGCCCGCGGTGGCCAGTGGCTCGGACATCACCGAACGTTCCCGCGCCGGCACGGTGCTCTGGAGCCCGACGTCGGCCGATCGCGTCTCCGACCACTACGAACACCGCTTCGGCGAGGCCACCCTGGATCTGACGGATGTGGACTTCGCCGGACAGGACAAGGAGATCACGGCGGAGATCAGCTTCGGCCAGATGGTGATCGAGGTGCCGCCCAACGTGGACACGCGGGTGATCACCGACGTCAGCTTCGGCGACGCGCAGGTGTTCGGCCGGGACGTGACCGGTGTCGGGGTCAACCACAGCAACGAGGACCCCGGCGAGGACGGCGAGGGTGGCGGCAAGCTGGTCATCCGGCTCAATGTTCGGTTTGGGCACGCGGAGGTGACCCGATGAAATCGCATCGCACCGATTCTGTATCACTCTTCTTCGGCCTGGCCTTTTTAATGATTGCCATCGGGTATCTGGCGAAGGTCTACCTGAAGCTGGACCTGCCCAGCATGGGGTGGTTCATCGCGGCGGGGCTGATCTTCCTGGGACTGGCGGGCGCGATCACCGCGCTGATCCCCTCGCGCAAGGCCGGACCCGAGCCGGCCATCGAGCCGGAAACCAAGGAACTGCAAGTAGAAGACGCCGACGCCGAACGGGCGCGGTGACAATCGGCCGAGGGATGCCTATCTTCTGGTGGCGATCTGGTGATCCTCCCGGCCGTCGGCGCGGCCGACGGCGGGGAGGAACGACCTGTCGAAGGCGAGCGGCCTATGCTGGCGGAATGAACCAGGTTTCCTCCACGCCGCTGGGCCCCCTCGGCCAGATCAGCATCGGCGACCGCGCGGCCAAGACGCTCACCACGGAGCTCGCCCGCCACGCCGGCCCCAAGACAGCGGTTCTGGTCGGCGCGGGGGCCGACTCCCTGGTACTGGGGGAAGCCCTCGACGCTCTGCTCCCCGGTGACAAGCTGACGGTGGTCGCCATCGACAACACGGTCGCCGACCAGATCTCCACGATGGGCAGCTTCGTGCGCGAGCGCGTGCGCGTCGTCTCCGACCTGGGCGAGGCGGAGCCGGCCGACCTGGTCATCGTCGCCGAGCCGGTGGTCGGTTCGGGCGAGGAGGCGCGCAACACCGTCGATCAGCTGAGCAAGGTCGTGGCGCCCGGCGGCATGCTGGTGATCGCGGCGGTGGCCCTGCCCGGCCTTGCCGGGGGCGCCACCGATGAGCTTGACCGCATCGCCGCCCGCCAGGGTGTCGGCTCCGATCTGGTGCTGCGCAACACCCCCCCGGTGCGCATCCACCGCCTACGCTTCTCCGAGGCGGATGTGGCCTTGGCCGAGAAGATGAGCCCCGCCTACCGCCCGTCGAGCGTGCCGGTGTTCGGCTCGATGAACATCGACTCCAACGGGGTGGCGGCCGCCGGCATCCTGCTGGGCGCCGCCGCGCTGCTCAGGCTCGTCCGGCCCAGGTCACGGGCGTGGGTGCTGCCCACCCTGGCCGCTGTGCCGGTCGCCGCCTTCTTCCGGGATCCCGAGCGCGAGATCCCGGCCGACCCGACCGCGGTGGTGGCCGCCTCTGACGGCAAGGTCATCAGCGTGGAGCACGTGATGGACGAGCGCTTCGCCGACGAGGAGTTCCTGCGGATCGCGGTGTTCCTGAGCGTGGTCGATGTGCACGTCAACCGGTCGCCCGTGGCGGGCAAGGTGATCGACTACTTCGTGGAGGACGGCGGCTACGCGGCGGCGATGAAGCCCGAGGCCGAGCACAATGTGGCGGCCTACACGGTCCTCGACACGCCGGCCCACGGCAAGGTGGTGGTGGCGCAGCGCACGGGCCTGATCGCGCGCCGGATCGTGCAGCGCGCCCCGATCGGCGCGTTGCTGGCCAAGGGTGAGCGCTTCGGCCTGATCCGCTTCGGCTCACGCACAGACGTCTACCTGCGGGCCGACCTGGCCGAGGCGGCCGTGGCGCCGGGCGATCGGGTGGTCGGCGGCTCCACGATCATCGCCCGCTGGAAGTAATAGCTTCGGCATTTTTATATCCGCGGGTCCGTCGGGGTACTCGCCGTATCTCCCGGCGACCAGACCTCCGTGCGTGGCGCCGGCGGCTTCGCCGCCGGACCCCCGCCCCCTGCCATGATCGACGGAGTCAGCATTTTCGGGGAAAGTGCGGTCTCAAAACGCCGGGAGGCCGCATTTTCAGAGAAAATGCGGCCTCCCGGCGGAGACAGCCTCCCGACGGAGACAGAGACAAGGTGTTAGGCGAGGGCGCGACGCTGGCGGGCCCACAGGACGGGGCCGCTGATCAGATAGGCCAGGACGAGCAGGCCGAAGGTGAGTTGGGCGTTGAACAGGATGCCCAGCACCGGGATCACCAGCAGCCACGGCGGCAGCTTGATGACCTTGGCCAGCTTCGCATAGGGGAAGCTGGAGACCATCGCGACCGCCAGCAACACGACGCCGGCGACGACGAAAGCGGGCGGTAGCGAGAGGCCGATCAGCACGCTCAGCGCCAGCACGGTGGCGGCCATCGTGGTCGGCACGCCGCAGAAGAAGCGGCCGTCCTTGGGCGAGACGTTGAACCGGGCCAGGCGGATCGCGGCGCACGCCGCGACCATGGCGCAGGCGGCCACCAGGACAGGCGTCGCGACCTTGTCCGACAGGGCCGAGTAGATGACGACCGGCGCGGCGATGCCGAAAGAGGTCATGTCGCCCAGCGAGTCCATCTGCACCCCGAACGGGCTTGCCACGCCGAACCTGCGGGCCAGCGCGCCGTCAAGGCCGTCGAAGGTGATGCACGCCAGCAGGCACAGGGCGCCCCAGCGCGGGTCGGAACCGGTCACCGCCAGGAAGATCGCCGTCATGCCCAGCAGCAGGCTGCTGATCGTGCACCCCTGGACCAGGCCGAACTTGATCCGGCGGCCGACAGTGCGCTCACCAGGAAGCAGCGGGATCGTGGTCGGGGTCGCGGGCTCCTCGGTGGGGCGAACCGCGGCCTCCTCGATCGCACGAAGCTCTCTGGGGTTAAGGCCAGGCAAAACAACATGGGGCGTCTCGACGGCGTGGCGGCGGCGCAACCGCCCCACCGGCACCAGCAGCATCTGCCGGGCCTTCGAGGAACCGGCACGCAGCCGGCCCTTCCACTGCCTGCCCGCCGGACGCGGGCTATCCGTCGTACGACGCCGACGCCAAATGGCTCTCGGCACGTGTCGTCCCTCCATCGCCGGCTCGGTTCCTTTCCGCCGCCTCAGCGGACCGTCCGGACTCGTTGCGGCTACACCATCGCACAAGAACACGTGCCTTGGCGATACCCAAGTAACGGACATTCCGGGGGTTTTTGTTTCAATTACCAGCCAAGTGTAACGGCCGAAGTCACGGCTGCGTGTGAAGCAGTTCACCCCGCGCGAGGTCGCTGAGCGGGATCTCACCCAGCTGCGACCGCTCGAACCAGCGCGATTGCTCGGTGGACCCGGCGGCCTCTGTGACCCGCGGCTCGGTGGGATTGGCCACATAGACGCTGAACACTGCCCGAACGGTGTACCAGTCCAGCGGTTCACCCTCGGGGCCCAGGGCCGCGGGGCTGTGCCGGGCACCCACCCCGACCAGGCCGGTGACCACCCCGAGCTGCTCGGTCTCCTCGTAGACCTCCCGGAGCAGCCCTTCGGCGGGTTGCTCACCCCAGTCCGTCCCGCCTCCCGGAAGGTGCCAGTGGCCCGCTCCCGGGTATCCGTCGGCGATGAGGCTGAGCAGGATCCGGTCGCGCGAGTCGGTGACCACCCCATAGGACCCGAACCGCACCACGCGCTTGGGACCGGCCAGGCTGCGCCCGTCGGACGCGGTCTCGCCGGCCTCGTCGGCCGTCTCCGGTCGCGGCGCCTCCCCGAGATTCACGGTGGACATGCCCAGAACCCTTGCGGTGAAAGGATTCAGGTCGAGCGAGCCGACCTCGTCGGGGGGCACCCACCGCGGCAGGTCGGTGGTGCCGTCGGCCTCGCCCAGAAGCGCTCCGCCCACCACCTTGACGTTGAAGACGATGCGATCGTGATGCAGGATCACGTTGCGCCAAGGGAACTTGACGAAGTCGGAGAAGACCTCACGCAAGCCGGTGATCGCGATTTCCAGGCCGGTCTCCTCGTGGAACTCGCGCACGACCCCGAGGTTGGGGTCCTCGCCGTGGTCGAGGCCGCCGCCGGGCAGCACCCATTTGCCGGGATTGTTGGACCGCGGCGACGATCTCACCAGCAGGACGCGGTCCTGCTCGTCGCGCGCGATGCCATAGGCGCCAATCCTTCTGCGCTTCTCCACGCCAGAAATGCTAGTGCGGGAAGGCTGCCCGCAACGCCTCGGCCGTCACCTCGGTGATCTCCTCGGCCGGCAGCGCCGCCGCCTCGACCACCGGCACCCAGCGGGCCTCGGACGTCGAACCGCCGTGATCGTGCACGCGCGGCCGGGTGGCCCGGTCGACCTGTACCCGGTAGAAGGCGCGCACGCCGTGCCAGTCGATGGGGTAGCCCTCCGGGCCCAGCGACGCCGGGTCGCGGTGGCTGGCCACGCCCAGCAGCGCGATCAGCCGTCCGCGCTGCCCCGTCTCCTCGGCCAGCTCGCGGATGAGCGCCGCGCCGGGCTGCTCGCCATAATCGGTGCCACCGCCGGGCAGGTGCCACCGCCCCGCGCCGGGATAGTTGGGCGCCACCCGGGTCAGCAGGACGCGCCGCTGGCGGTCGGTGGCTACGGCATATGCCGCGAACCGCTGCGCCCGGTGCAGGCCGTCAGGGCCCGGGGCGGCATGAAAAGACGGAAAATCGGGTACCTCGTCCGGCCCCCGCTCCTCCGTGGCCGGCAGTGCGAGGGCGACCGCGGTGAATCGCCTGAGTGGCAGCTCAGCCATCTCGTCATGCGAGAACCACTGCGCGAGGTCGGTGGGCTGGTCCACCCGGGGGCGTAACGAGCCGCCACGCACGCCAGCTGTGTAGATGACGCGGTCGGTGTGGAGCACGACGCCGCGATGCGGCAGCGCCCGCATGTCGGCGAGGACGTCGGAGAGCCCTCGGACCGAGATGCTCAGCCCGGTCTCGGCGGCCGTCTCGCGGATCACCGTCTCATTAGGATGCTCGCCGTGCGCCACGGCACCGCCCGGCAGCGACCACACACCGGGCGCGGCCGAGAGCTGCGAAGCGCGCACGAGCAGGACTTTTTGGGTCTCGTCTCGGATCACCGCGTACGCCGCAATGCGCCGCAGTGCCTCCATCGGCTCGATCGCGGTCACGGAAAATCATTCTTCCGCACCACAGAGTTAAGAACAAGATGTCCGTATTTTGAGAGTGCCCTTCAGGCATTCACTCCCGCATTCATTCCCACTCGATCGTTCCCGGGGGCTTGGAGGTGACGTCGAGGACGACCCGGTTGACGTCGCGGACCTCGTTGGTGATGCGGGTCGAGATGCGAGCGATCACGTCATAGGGCAG
>Ga0075428_100000213_pt1 | contig 55855 bp, 55 predicted proteins | sample RhiMetdeltSRZDD2_FD_75291 | JGI IMG/M metagenome (GOLD analysis project Ga0075428, IMG submission 75291) | Populus rhizosphere microbial communities from Tennessee, USA - Rhizosphere MetaG P. deltoides SRZDD2 | ecosystem: Host-associated > Plants > Roots > Rhizosphere > Soil | place: USA... | reverse complement strand
ACGGTGTAGACCTCGCCCGCCGGGCTCCCGAAGCCGATGGGACCGAACCGCAGCGGCTCGTCCGCATGGATGATGCAGTAGACGTACTTGCCGCGCTTGTCCGACGAGGCGGGCGGCGCACCGGGTGTTCGGGTGGCGCCGGCCGGCAGCTGCGCACCCGGCGTCTGCTCCCGGATGACGCGCGACGCGGCGCTCGCGCGGGACGACGACTCCGCGGCGGCGGTGCGGGTGGCGCGCACCGGCCGGCGGGCGCTCCGAGCACTGCTGGAGCGCCCGGCGGAGCGCTTGGCGGAGGGTTTGGCGCTAGGGCTCATGACGTGAGGTCTCCCGATCGCGGCCGCGGCGCGGCGTCGAGGATCGAGCGAATCTCCTCGAACAACCGCTCCGGCAGGCACGGCTTGGTGATGAACGCATCGCACCCGGCGTCCATGGCGCCCTGCGAGTGGCCGGCCAGGGCATGGCCGGTGAGGACGACGACCGGGATGTGGCGGGTGCGCGGATCGCGCTTGAGGCGCCGGGTCGCCTCCCAGCCGTCCAGGCCGGGCAGGGACAGGTCCATGACGATCACGTCGGGCCGGAGCGCGAAGGCCTTGTCGAGCGCCTCGTAACCGTTCTCGGCCTCCTCGACCCGCAGACCCGAGTACGTGAGGAACTGCACATAGATGTCCCGGTTGTCCGGATAGTCATCCACCAGCAGCACGAGCGGGCCCTGCTGGCCGGGCTCACTCATCATTCGCCTTTCCGCGTCCGGGGGATCGTCAGGGTGAAGGTCGAGCCCTCGCCCAGCGCGCTGCGCACCTCCAGCTCACCGTCCAGCATCGAGGCGAGGCGGCGGCAGATGGCCAAGCCCAGACCCGCACCGGTGTAGCGCCGCGTCGGCGAGTTGTCGGCCTGGCGGAAGTCCTCGAAGATCACGTCCTGGTCTTTCTTGGCGATGCCGATGCCGCTGTCGGTGACCGCAATGGTCACGCGCTCGCCGGCGCCATCCCACACCGCGGCCACCTTGACCCACCCCTGCGGCGTGAACTTGAGCGCGTTGGTCAAGAGGTTGATCACGATCTGCTTGACCTTCTGCCGATCGCTGCCCACCGACGGCAGGTCCTCGGCCAGATCGGCGGACACCGTCAGCCGGGAGCGGGCGATGAGCGGCTCCACCTCGGCCAGGACCTCGCGCAGCAGCTCGGGGATGGTGAAGTCGGCCACCGTAAGCGGCATCTTGCCCGCCTCGATCCGGCTGATGTCGAGGATGTCGTTGATGATCGACAGCAGGTGCTGCGAGTTCGAGTCGATGCGCTCGAGGTTGCGCCGCTGCTGGGCCGTCATCTCGCCCGACACGCCCTTGAGCAGCATGCTGGTGTAGCCCAGGATGGCGTTGAGCGGCGTGCGGAACTCGTGCGACATGTTGGCCAGGAACTGCGACTTGAGGGTCGAGGCCTGCTCGAGCTCGATGTGCGAGCGCCGCAGCAGCTCGTTCTGGTGCACGAGCTCGGCGGTCGCCTCGCGCACCTTGCGCTCGAGCTCGGCCGACGCCTTCTTGAGCTCCTCGTAGAGGCGGGCCCGCTCCAGCTCCTCGGTGCGGTCGTGCAGAATGGTGACCACCGCGGTGACCTCGGCGTGCTCGGACACGATCTTGCCGGAGATCGCCTCCATGGGCAGCGCGATGCCGGTGCGCGGATCCACCAGGCTGATGCTGCCGCTCCGGCGGCGCGCGTCGGCCTCGAAGAACACGTTGGACACGAAGGACGAGAAGTGGGCGTCGTTAGCCTGCACGATGCGCTGGGCTTCCTCGCCGCCGGCGTCGGGCACGGTGAAGAGGCGCTCGGCCGGCACGTTCATCATCACGATGTTGCCGCCGGGATCGGTCACGATGATGGGATCGGCCACCGAGTCGATGACGAGCTCCAGCCGATCCCGCTCGGCCCGGGCCTCCGACTCGGTCTGGCGGAGCCGGCGGTAGTTCTCCTCGATCTCGACGGTGGCCCGCTGCAGGTCGGTGACGTTGCGCAGCACCGAGACGATACCGGTGCCCTCGCGCGCATCGCTAGTCACCGAGCTCAGCACCTCGAACAGCAGATCGGAGCCGTCGACCGGATCGGCCAGCGGCACCTCGCGGCGCGGTGCCCCCGCGCCTTCCAGCGCGTGGCGCGACAGCACCGCCGAGAACAGCATGTTGTTCAGCGCGACCGCGCGGCGCCGGCCCTCGCTCTGGTCCTCGCCCGTCGCCAGCAGGGCCTCGGCCCGCGCGTTGGCGATCATGATGCGCCCGTCGGCGTCGGTGAGGAGGATCGGGTCGGTGACGGTGTTGATGATGCTGTAGAGCAGCGTGTGCTCGCGCCGCAGCTGCTGCCCGGTTTCCTCGAGATCCGTGGCCGCGGTGAGCGCGGCCAACCGAGGTCCGAGCACGCGTCCCAGCCACTGGGCGTCGACGGCACTGGCCGGCGACAGCGGGGTCAACAGCAAGAGCCCGGCCGGCGGCTCGTTCGGCTCAAGGGCGCGCAGCGGAATGGCCTGGATCGGTGTGGTGCCGAGCGGGGCGACCGGGGCATGACCATTCGACGCGAGCACGATGGGCCGCGAGGAAAACAGCACCTGAGCGAGCGGGTGATCACGCGCCTCCAGATCCACGCTGAAGCCACTCAGGCGCGCGGCCGGTACCCCGGTACTCGCCAGCGGGACAAGGCGGGGGCCCTCGCTGGTGCGGGTGGCCAGGCAGACGGCGCGCCGGATCCCGGCCCGGCGCTGCAGCCAGGCCAGCGCGCGTCGCGCGCACTCCTCGGGGTTCGCGGCCATGAGCAGCGATTCGAGCAGCTCGAGCCGCCGTTCCGCTCCCCCGACCGGCTGGAGTCGGGAGCGGGTACGCGCCGTGCGCATCCGCGCCACGGCCATGGGCTAAGAGGTCTTGGCCGACGCCTTGGCCATCGCGGGCGTGCGGCGGCGGCGGCCGCCGTTGCGCCCCGACGCCGCCAGCTGCGCCCGGAGCGCCGCGTTCTCGGCCATCAACGCCGACTCCGGCAAGGCGGCCGGCTTGCCCACCGGCGGGGCCGAGCCGACGGCCTCGGAGTATTTCAGGTAGGTGTCGATCGAGGCGACGACCACCCGCGCCTCGACGGTGATCAGGTCGATCCCGACCAGGGAGACGCGCACCCACGCATCGATCACGATCCCCTTGTCGAGGACTCGATCGAGAACGTCGATGAGGCTGGTGCCACCGGTCGTCCGCTCAACAGGCATCGCTCAATCTCTCCCCGGGAACCCCATTGCTCCCGTCATTGGGTCGAACGTCCGCGGCCACCGGGCTTGCCGTTGCGCGCGGCGACTCGCTTCTCGAGGCTGCGGATCTGTTTCTTGAGGGCCTGGTTCTCGATCGCCAGCCGATCGCGCCCGGGCGCGAGGTGACTGTCATATCGCCACCAGTCCAGTCCGATTTGCTCGGCCTTGTCGATCGAGCACACGATGAGACGGATACGAATCGTGAGGAGCTCGACCTCGGCGAGCGAGATCTTGATGTCACCGGCCACGACCAGGCCCTTGTCGAGGACGCGGTCGAGGACGTCAACGAGTCCGCTGGCCCGGCCGTTGGTTGCTTGCAAATCCGTTCGCATTCGTCCCGTGGGAGCGGTCTAGTCGCCGCCGGCGGCAACCCTGCACCGCAGTATAAGGAGTCGGTGAACTGCTGGGAAGATCAAACCATTTACCTCCGGAAACCTTGTTCCTACCGGCCTGTAAATGTTACAGCGATCGACGGCTTCGGACGCCCATCACGTCGGCCACCGCGGCCAGGAGCCGCTCGACCTCCACCGGCTTGGCCACGTGCCGGTCGTAGCCGGCGGCCAGCGCGTCCTGCCGATCCGACTCGCGAGCGAAGGCCGACAGCGCAATGGCCGGGATCCGTCCGCGGTCGGACGGAATCCGGCGTACCTCCCGGATGAGATCATAGCCGTCCCGTCCGGCCATGCCCACATCGCTGATCAGGACGTCCGGCGGTGAGGACCCGATCGCCGCCAGCGCCGCCTCGGCGCTGCCCACGGTCATCACCTCAACTCCGGCCTGCCCCAGCAGGGTCCCCACGACCTCGCGGGTGTCGGCATCGTCTTCGACGAGCAGCAGCCGGAGCCCGCGTAGCGACGCCGGGGCCGGTTCGCACCGTCCGTCCTCGCGGATTGGAGAAGCCTCGCCCTCGACCGGGCGGGCGCCGACCGGGAGGTGAACGCTGAACGTCGCGCCCTGGCCCGGCCCCTCGCTGGCGACGTGGACCCGCCCGCCGTGCAGCTCGACGACGTGACGCACGATCGCGAGCCCCAGGCCGAGCCCGGTGTGGGTGCGCCGCTGGGCCCCTTCCGCCTGGCGGAACGGCTCGAAGATGAACGGCAGGAGATCGGTCGGAATGCCGCGTCCGGTATCCGAGACGGCGACCACGATCGACTCGGCGTTGCGGGTGGCCGTGACGACAATCCGTCCGCCGGCCGGCGTGAACTTCACCGCGTTGGAGAGCAGGTTGGCAAAGACCTGCTGCAGGCGCCCCGCGTCCCCGCTGAGGATGCCTATCCCGGCCTCCAGCCGGATCTCGAGCGCTACGCCCTTGGCGGCGGCGACGGTCCGCATGCTGTCGACGGCTGCCTCCAGCGCGGGGCCGAGCGAGACATCCTCCAGCCGCAGGGTCATCTTCCCCGAGATGATGCGGGACACGTCGAGCAGATCCTCGATGATACGCGCCTGCAGACGGGTGTTGCGGTCCACCACTTCGATGGCGTGGGCCGTGGCCTCGGCGTTGAGGCGGCCGCTCGCCAGCATCGACGTCCAGCCCAGCATCGCCGTCAGGGGCGTGCGCAGCTCGTGGGAGAGCACCGCCAGGAACTCGTCCTTGGCGTGGTTCGCGGCCTCCGCCTCCCGCCGGGCCTCCTGCTCCAGGTGCAGGAGGGCGGCCCGCATCGCGTCAATGCGCCGGCGCTCGGAGATGTCACGCAGCACGCACACGATGCCGGCCGGCAGGCCGTCGGTCTCCCGGACGGTCTCGGTCGAGAGCTGCCACGCCTTGTCGCCGGCCTCCAGCTCCACGGTCTGGGGTGCCTCGGTCAGCCCGATGCCGCGCTCCCAGCCGGCGCCGGTCAGGATCGCCTCCAGGACGTCTCGCGCATCGCGGCCGACCAGGTCCGGGCCGTGGCCGCTGAGCCGCGCCAGCACGGCGTTATGGCGCAGGATCCGCCCCTCGGGATCGAGGAGACAGACGGCCTCCGAGATGGAGTCGACCGTCAGCTGCCACTGGCGCGCGGCCGTGCCGGCAGCGACCTCGGCGGCGCCCGCGCGGGCCAGCGAGCGTACGGTGGCCAACAGCACCTCGGGCGAGACGGGATCGACCAGGTAGCCGTCCGCGCCCGCCTCCAGTCCCCGTGCGTGATCGGCCGTGTCGCGATGAGCGCTGGTGACATGCAGCACCTGCACCCCGGGCAGACCCGGATCGGCCTTCACGCGACGACACACCTCGTAGCCGCTGATCACGGGTAGCGCGACGTCGAGCACCACGACCTGCGGTCGGCCGGCCGCGGCCTGCTGCAGGGCCTCCACGCCGTTGCGAGCCTCGAACACCTCGAAGCCCGCCCGGCGCAGCAGCGTGGCGCGCGCGTAGAGGCCGGGCGCGTAGTCGTCGACGACCAGGACACGGACCACCGGGCCACTCACGCGCTGGTCCCCACCCGCTCGATTGTCCGGCGCAGCTCGGCCGCGGCATCGCCGTGCGCAAGCGACTCCTTCGGCAGCACAGTGATCCCTCGGCGCTCCAGGTTGCGATGCTCGTCGGCCGACAGCTTCTTGGCGGTCGTCATGATGACCGGGATCCCGCGCGTCGTCACGTGATCCTCGAGCAGGCCCATGATCTCCAGTCCCGACATGCCGGGCAGCCGCATGTCGCAGACGATGACGTCTGGTTTGTGCAGGCGCGCCATCTCCACGCCCTCGGCCCCACTGGCCGCCTCGCTGACCACGAACGACGTGTCACGCAGCAGATTGCGGAAGAGATAGCGCGCGACCTCGTCGTCGTCGATCACCAGCAGGCGGCGGGATTCGGCCGTCGCGCTGTAGGCGGTCAGCTGCGCCAGCAGCCAGTCGCGATCCACCGGCTTGAGCGCGAAGGCGTCGGCGCCGAGCGCCCGGGCTTTCTGGGGATCGTCGATCCGGGTCACCACCAGGACCGGGATGTCGCGCGTCGCATCCTGACGCTTGAGCTCGGCCAGCAAGGCCCAGGTGTCCTCGTTCCGTAGGACGACGTCGAGGACGATGACGCGGGGCCGGAGCGTTCGGAGAATATGCCGGGCCTCCGTGGTGCTGCGCGCCGGCACCAGCTGGAACAGCGTGCCGCGCAACAGTCCCTGGTAGGTGTGCATCATCTCCGGGTCGTCCTCGACGATCAGGACCGGCACCCGGGCCGGATCGGCCTCCCATCGGCTCGGCGCCGCGGTCTCCGGCGCCGGCACCGCCTCGGCTGGATGGTACATGCGGGCCACCGATACGTAGAAGGTGGAACCCACGCCCAGCTCGCTCTCGAGCCACACGCGTCCCCCCAGCAGGTGCGCGAGCTGCCGCGTCAGCGGCAGGCCCAGGCCGGTGCCCCGCACGCGACGCTGCAGGTAGTTGTCGAGCTGGGCGAACTCCTCGAAGATCTTGTCCTGGTCCTCGGCGGCGATGCCGATGCCCGTGTCCTTCACCGAGAACACGACGCTGTCGCCGTCGTCGGACAGTCGGGCCGCCACCCGGACCTCGCCCTGCTCGGTGAACTTGAGCGCGTTGGAGATGAAGTTGCGCAGGATCTGCGAGACCTTGCTCTCGTCGGTCATGAGGGTCGGCAGGCCGCTCGTATCCTCGAAGACGAGATTCAGCGATCGGTGGACCAGCAGCGGGCGCAGCATGCCGCGCAGGGCCCCGAACAGGTGCTCGACGTCGAACTCGCCCGGCCGCACCACCACCTTGCCGGCCTCGACCTTGGCGAGGTCGAGCAGGTCGTTGATCAGCTCGAAGAGGTCCTGGGCCGCCTTGCGCATGAAGGAGATCTGCTTCACCTGCTCGTCGGTCAGCGGACCGTCCAGCCGGTCGAGCAAGAGCCGGCTCAGCGCCAGGATCGAGTTCAGCGGCGTGCGGAACTCGTGGCTCATGTTGGACAGGAAGCGCGACTTCAGCTCGTCGGCCCGGCGCAGGTGGTCGGCCTTCTCGTCGAGCTCGGCGTAGAGCGCCACCACGCCGCGGTTGGTGTCCTCCAGCTCGCTGTTGAGCTCTTCCAGCTCTTTCTGGCGGCGGTGCAGCTCGTCCAGCGCCTGCAGCAGTTCCTGGTTTTGCTGCACCATCTCCGAGACCGGGTCGTCGGCGCGCTCGCGCGCCAGCGCGTCCACCAGCGCGGCGACACCGGCCCGTGTGACCAGCGGCGTGGCGCGCGGCAGGAGCTTCCGCAACGAGACCGTGGTGCCACGGCCCGGCGCCGACTCGATGTCGAACGCGTCCATCAGGCGACGCGTGCCCATGATGCCGATGCCCATGCCGGTGGTGGAGCGATACTGGCCGGCCAGGATGCTCGACAGGTTGGCGATCCCCGGCCCCTCGTCGGACACGCGCACCAGGAGGATCTGGGGCGGCGTCTGTCCTTCCACGGCGAACTCGACCCGCCCGCCGCCCGCATAGCGGAACGCGTTGCGCGCGATCTCCGAGACCGCGGTGGCCAGCCGCGTCTGCTCCTGGCGGTCGAACCCCAGCAGCTCGGCCGTGCGGCGCGCGCGCTGGCGCGCGACGACCACGTCGTGCTCGCGGACCACGGCGACGGTCAAGATCACGATCTTCATCGCGCCCGTCCCCGGGCCACGACCACCGTGGCATCGTCACGGCCGCGCGCGAAATCCCGATACAGCACGCCGGCCACGAGGCCGGGGTGACGCTCGAGGAGCCCGGGATAGGCGGCGAGATCGAGCCGCGTGGTGATCCCGTCCGAGTGCATCACGAGCACCGTCTGCTCGGTCCAGGGGTACGAGTATTCCTCGATCCGTCGCGTGTTCTGGCCGGCGGTGCCGTGCTGAGACACCAGGTGCCGAACCGAATCGTGGTCGTACAGGGATCCGGAGATATTCCCGAGCCCGGAGAAGCGAACCAGCTTGCGGGCAGCATCGATGTGCGCCACGGCGATGGCCGCGCCCCGCGTGGCCCGCAGCGCGGCATTGAGCGCCTCCACGCGCGGGACCGGGAGGGCGCCGGGAGATTCCCCGAAGATCCGCACCGCCTCGCGGGCGGCCACCGCCGCGTCCGGGCCATGGCCCAGACCGTCGACGACGAGCACCGTGGCATTGCCGGGCCGCTGCTCCTCGCTCCAGGCATCTCCGCACTCGGTCTCACCCGGCGCCGGCACCGAGATGCCCCCGATCTGAAAGCCGCCGTCAACCGGCGCCCCGCTGCGCGGGGCGATCTCGATCCGGACCGCCACGCCGCCCTTGGGCCGCGACCACACGTCGAACCCACTGGACAGGCGCTGCACCGCGCCGAGCCCGGTGCCCGGGCTGCCTGCCGTGGAGTAGCCATCCTCCAGGCAGCGGGCGATGTTGGCCATGCCCGGGCCACGGTCGAGCGCGAACACCTCCACCGCGCCGGCCGGCACCTCCACCTGCCGCAGCACGACGTCGCCACCGCCGCCGTGCTTGACCAGGTTCGTCGCCAGCTCGGTGACCACCAGGGCCAGTCGCCCGGCCGTCGCCTCGTCGAAGTCCAGACGCCAGGCGAGGTCGGCCGCCGCCCGCCGTGCGCCGGCGACCTGGCTGGCTTCCGCCACGTGGACGACGGTCGGCTCCGTCATTTCCAGCGCACGATCTGCACGAGCGTGCCGGCGCCCGGCTGCGATCGGATGTCGAACTCGTTGGAGAGCCGGCGGGCGCCGCCCAGACCGAGGCCGAGCCCGTTGCCGCTGGTGAACCCGTCGCGCATGGCCTGCTCGATGTCGGCGATCCCTGGCCCGTGATCCACGAAGGTCAGCCGCAGGCCGCGGCGGTTGTCCGCCTGCAGGCTCTCCAGCTCGCAGGTGCCACCCCCGCCGTGCACCACGGTGTTGCGGGCCAGCTCGCTGGCGGCGGTGACGACCTTGGTCTGTTCGACCAGGCTGAAGCCGAGCTCGACGGCCCACGCTCGAACCGCCTGGCGGACGCGGACGACGTCCTCGGACGTCTCGACGGGAAGCTTTTCAGTCCGGACGGTGGCCATTCACGGCCTCGCTAACCGGGGCCGCGATGGACGTCGCGACGGATGCCTGCAGCATGTCCATGGCCCGCTCGACGTTCAGCGCGGTGCGGACGCCACTCAGCGACATGCCCAGCTCCACGAGCGTGATGGCGACGGCCGGCCGCATGCCGACCACCACGGTCTCCGCGTCGAGCACGCGGGACATCCCGGCGATGTTGCCCAGCATGCGGCCGATGAACGAGTCGACGACCTCGAGCGAGGAGATGTCGATGAGGACCCCCCGGGCCCGGTCGGCGACGATGCGCGAGGTCAGATCGTCCTGCAGCGTCAGCGCCAGCCGGTCGTGCATGTCGACCTGGATGGAGACGAGCAGGAACGGTCCCATCTTGAGGATCGGGATTCGCTCCATGGCGGCGGCCTCAGCCGCGCGGAGCCACGCGGGTGACGCACAGTCCCACGCGCTGCAGCGCCAGCGCGAACGCGTCGGCCAGCGTGGCCTTGGTGGCCACCGTGTTCAGCTCCAGGCCGAGGTGCACGATGGTCTGCGCGATCTGGGGCCGGATCCCGCTGATGATGCAGTCCGCGCCCATGAGCCGCGCGGCCGCGACGGTCTTGAGCAGGTGCTGGGCCACCAGCGTGTCCACCGTGGGCACGCCGGTGATGTCGATGACCGCGATCCGGGCCCCGGTGTCCACGATGCGCTGAAGCAAGTTCTCCATCACCACCTGGGTGCGCGCGCTGTCCAGCGTGCCGATCAGCGGCAGGCCGAGCACTCCGTCCCACAGCTGCACGACCGGGGTCGACAGCTCGAGCATCTCCCGCTGCTGCTCGCCGATGATCTGCTCGCGCGTCTTCTGATGCGACTCGGTCGTGTAGAGGCCGAGGGCGTCCACCAGCGTGGTGGCTTTCCAGATCTCATCGGCCAGGGCGCGCGCGTCGCTTCCCAGCTCCTGGGTCAGTCGCGCGAACACCGGCTCCTTCAGCGACAGCACGAACGTGGCCGTCTCCGAGGGCGTGAACCCCAACCGGGCCCGCGACGAAGAGAGCGAGGCTAGCAGTTCGCGGACCGGCGCCCACGCGGCGTTGTCGAGCGACTCGGTGCCGGCCCGGGCAGTCGCGTCCCGGAGGAGTCGCAAGAACTGGGCGGACTGCTCTCGCAGCTCGTTGTCCTTGATGAGATCGCGCCGGCTGGTGGCCGACCGCAGCTGCAGATCCATCCAGGCGTTGAGCAAATCCTTCTCGTGACGCTCGAAAATCTCGACGAGAAGATTCTTTCCGGCAGGACTCATGGCAATCCCTTCCCCTTCCTGAATGGTAGAATCCACAACGATCTGCTTCGGGGACGTCGGGCGGAGACTAGCTGGAGCGGCGCTCCAGAAGACGCCTGACCGTCGAGACCAGAACCTCGGGCTCGATGGGCTCCGTCAGATACTCGTCGGCACCGGCGGCCAAGCCGCGCTGATGATGCTCGGCGTCGGAGAACACTGCGGTCTTGTGCACGACGGGGATCCCGCTCGTGACCCCATCGGCCTTCAGTCGGCGACACACTTCGAACCCGTCCATATCTTGAAGGGCAATGTCGAGCACGATCAGATCCGGCACGGACCGCGCCAGCCGGAGTGCGTCGCGGCCGGTCGCCGTCTCCCGCACGTCGAAGCCGGCGCTGGTCAGCACTCTGACGAGCGCGTAGCGCGCATCCGGCCGGTCGTCGACCACGAGAATGGTGCTCATCGCTGGACGGTACGGGATCGTAGAGAGTCAGGGGCGCGATGTCAATACAGCCAGCATCCCCGGCCACATCCGGATCCCTCGGCCCCTTCACCGGCCGTGCCTTCGGAGACGCCCGCTGGCGAGACACAATTTCACGGCGGGCAGTGGTGCACGTCGCTTGCCAGCGACGGAGTCACTGAGGACGTGCGCTTGAAGGCCCCCTGGCACGTCGCGAATGAACGCGCATGCCCTGAGTCGGAAACGCCTTTGCTACCTCAGGCGCGGGCGGTGAAGATCCGGGCCTTGAGACGGCGCGGGACCCAGACGGCCAACATCTTGGCGACGCGGGCGATTCGCTCGAGCGAGTCCGGGCTCCCCGGCCAGTATCGGAGAACGAGCCCCCGGTCGACCCAGTTGAGGACGCCGTCGATGACGAGTGCCCCCAGCAGCAGATCGTCGAGGTAGCCCACGAACGGGATGAAGTCGGGAATCAGGTCCACCGGACTGGCCAGGTAGACCATGGCGGCGGCCAGCGCGATCTTGGCGGCTCGGGGCAGCAACGGGTCACCGACCAGCCGGGCGAGCAGTCGCGCGAAGTTCGGCAGGGCTTTCAGCAACTCTTTCATTCCAGGCTGTCGGCCACCAGCTCGCTGACGTCCTTGACCGCGAGGCGCTCTTCCGCCTCCTTCACCTTCCGGCCCAGGTCCACCATGGCCAAGCAGAAGGGGCACGCGGTGGCCACCACCGAGGCGCCGGTCTCCAGCAGCTCCTCGGTCCGGATGATGTTCACGCGCTTCTCGGCCTTGACCTCCATCCACATGTGGCCGCCGCCCCCACCGCAGCACAGGCCGCGCTCGCGCGCCCGCGGCGGATCGATCACGCGCAGCCCCGGCAATGCGCTCGCCACGCGGCGCGGCGCCTCTATGATCCCGTTGTAGCGGCCCAGATAGCAGGAATCGTGGAAGACCATCGTACCGGCCAGGGGCTTGATGGGTTTGATGCGTCCGCTCTGGATCAGCTCGTCGATCACCTGCGAGTGGTGCATCACCTCGTAGGTACCGCCGAACTGTGGGAACTCGTTCTTGATGGTGTTGAAGCAGTGTGGGCAGTGCGTGATGACCTTGCGGAACTTGTACCGGTTGAGGGCCTCCACGTTCTCGGTCTGCAGCGTCTGGTAGAGATACTCCTCGCCCAGCCGGCGGGCCACCTCGCCGTGACAGCGCTCTTCCTGCATGACCGCGAACGACACGCCAGCCTTCTTCAAGATGGCGACGACCGAGCGCGCGATGGCCTGGTTGCGCCGGTCGTAGGAGGCGGAGCAGCCGACCCAGTAGAGGTACTCCACCTCCTTGCCGGGCTCCAGCATCGGCAGATCGAGGCCCTGGGCCCAGGCCAAGCGCTCGGCGGCCGGCAGTCCCCACGGATTGCCGGCGCGCTGGATGTTCTGCAGCGACTGCGGCGCGGTGGAGGGCAGCGCGCCCTCCGACAGCGCGAGGTAGCGCCGGAGGTCGATGATGGTGTCCACGATGTCGATGAAGGCCGGACACTCCTGCACGCACGCCATGCAGGTAGTACAGGCCCACAGCTCGTCGGCCTTGATCAGCTCGCCGTGGATCGGTCCCGGCAGCTCGCCGTGCATGTGGCGCTTGAGCTTGACGATGATCTGCTTGGGACTGAGCGCCGAGCCGGACAGGTACGCCGGGCACGCCGCCTCGCAGCGGCCGCACTCCACGCAGGCGTCGAAGTCCAGCCGCCGCTTCCAGGAAAACTCCTCGAGCTTGGAGATGCCGAGGCTCTCGGCCTCCTCGATGTTGTCGATCTTTCGGATCTCGCCCCGGGGCGTCAGCTTGGAGAAGAAGATGTTCAGTGGCGTGGTGAGCAGGTGGACGAAGTACGACCGCGGGATGATGGCGATGAAGAACAGCGAGATGACCGCGTGGAAGAGCCAGACACCGAGGTGGGTCGCCCGCAGCGCCCCCTCGCTCATCCCCACGCCCACCATCGCCAGTCCCAGCCCGTATCCCACCGGCGACCACACCGCCCACCACGGCTTGACCACCGCCAGCCGGCAGGCTTCCATGATGAAGCCGGTGAGGTTGATCACGAACAGCAGCGCCAGCACCCTCGCGAAGCGCGCGGTGGGGTCCACCCGGTGGGGCCGCAGGACGAAACGTCGCCACACCGCCATGCCGAGGCCGATGACGAAGAAGAGCCCGAAGAGGTCGAGCACCGTCTCGTAGTAGAGGTAGAAGTCGCCCTTCAGGAGCTTGTAACCGAACAGCGGCAGCGTGATGTCGTAGTCGATGGTGGCCAGCACCGTGCCCATGAACAGAGCCAGGAAGCCCCAGAACATGACGGCGTGCATCACCCCGGGATAGGCCTGCGACAGGACACGGACCTGACCGAGCGCGTGGCGCACGACGAGATTCACGCGCTCGGGGATCCGATCCAGGCGCGCCTCGGGACCGCCCGCGCGCCACAGTGCGACGCGCTGCCACATGCCCCAGGCGAACAGCGCCATGGCCACGGCGCCGCCGACGTAGAGCAGCACGTGAGCCCACGGAGGAATGTTCCAGAAGGTATCGCGGAACGGCACGGTCGCCGTCGTCATGAGGGCTCCAACGATACCATGGGCAACATGGCGGCCACCGCCGAGTACGGGTCGGTGTCGCCGGCTACCACCTCGTCGAACTTGGCCCGCAAGGCACCGCCGCCCAGGCCGCGCTCGACGCGCTCGCGGAACTCCTCCACCAGCAGCGCCTCCAGCTCGGCCCGCAGGCGCTGCCGCCGGCGGCTCGGCAGCGCGCCGCTGGCTTCCAGTGCTCCGCGGTGGCGGCGAATCTCGGCTAGCAGCTCGGCGATGCCGGCATCCGCCTGGGCCTGCGCCGACAGCACCGGGATCTCCCAGTCCACGTCCTTCGGCGAGGTCGAGCTCGCGTAGTGCAGATGCGCGGCGAACTTCAGCTCGGCCATCAAGGCCGGGGCGCCGGCGCGATCGGCCTTGTTCACCAGGAAGACGTCGGCGGCTTCCATCAGGCCCGCCTTCATCGTCTGGATGGCGTCGCCCGACTCCGGCACCATGACCACGACGGTCGTGTCGGCGAGCTTCATGATGTCGAGCTCCGTCTGGCCCACGCCCACGGTCTCCACCAACACCCAGTCGTGGCCGAAGGCCGCCAGCAGCTTGATGACCTCGCCGGTGGCGCGGGCCAGGCCGCCCAGCGAGCCCCGGGTGGCCATCGAGCGGATGAAGACGCCGGGGTCGAGCGCGTGCGCCTGCATGCGGATGCGATCGCCCAGGACGGCGCCGCCGGTAAACGGGCTGGAGGGATCGACGGCCACGATCCCGACGGTGGCCCCGCTCGCGCGCAGGTGCGCGGTGAGACGATCCACCACCGTGGACTTCCCCGCTCCGGGCGGCCCGGTGATGCCGAGCACGTAGGCGCTCCGCGCGCGCGGGTACACCGTCTTCATGATCGCGGGCACCGCCGCGGTCCGGTTCTCGACCTGGGTGATGAGCCGCGCCAGCGCCAGTCGATCGCCCTTGAGCATCCGCTCGACGAGCACGTTTGGATCCACGGTGCGAGGAGTCGCGTCGGCCGCCATGGAAAGAGTGTGAGGCAGGGATTGTAGCATCCGGAGCGGGGGCCGAGGCTCTCCCCCGCTCCGGGCGACGACCTACGGCTTGACGAACGTCAGATCGGTCTCGATCGCGATGTCGTTGGACAGCTTGAGAATCAAGAGCTGGGGCACCTGCATGGCGTGATCGGTGAACGTCGTCGCCAGCTTGGCGCGAACCTTCACATTGTCCGAGGTGAATCCGAAGCGCTTCTGGGCCTCGACCTGCTCGGGCGAGAGCTTGATGTACGTCACGGTGCCCTCGGCCGTGCGCTCGACCGGCTTCTGTTTCACGATGAGCAACCCGCGGATCTTGGCCGGCACCGGCTTGCCCGACTCCAGGGGGCCGGCCACCTCCGCGCTCTGCACCTCGAACGTGATCCACCGGTTGGCCTCGATGTCGGTCTCGAGGTACGGCTTGCCGCGCATGTCGGCATCGCGCTTGTCGATGCCGGTACGGACGGTGTTCATGTCGACCTTGACCGTACCCTTGGCCGCCTGGGGCTTGGCGGGATCGACGCTCAGCTCGCCTTGCAGGCCGGTGTCCGCGGTGTGGCCCACCACGGTCTCGAGCGGAGCGTCGCTCTTGAACGTGGTGTAGGAGTAGCGCGGCAGCAGCTTGAAGCTGATGGTCTGCGCCGCGGCCACCGCGGGCAGCGCGGTGAGGGCCACCGCCGCCAACCCCGCGACGATCGAGCGTGAGCGGATGCCGGCGTGCTCTCGACTCACTGCTTGGGCGGCACGCGGAACGGCTGGTGGCAGGTGCCGCAGGCCTGGCGACCGAAGTCCTTGACGAGGGCCTGGGTCTGCTCGGCGTTGCCGGTCGCCGCCGTGTCCTTGAGCTTGATCGACAACGTCTCGAGGTTCTTGGCCGCCGCGTCGAACTCACTCTTCTTCTGCCAGATCTCGGGCTTGGCCGCCGACTTCGCGGGATCGAGCGAGCCCTCGGGGAACAGCGCGGGGATCTGCTTGGCCGTCTGGACCAGCTTCTCCGCGTCGGGCACGATGGCCTGGATCTGGCCGGCCTTGGCCTTGTCCTGGACGTTGCGCCAGGCCGCACCCTGCTCCTTCATGAGGGCCTTGCGCTTCTCGATCGCCTCGGCCGCCGACATCTGCGGCTGCGCCGATGCGCACGCGGCCAACCCCACCACAGCCACAGCCAGGCCCGTCACCATCGCGGTCGCGCTCAGGATCGCTCGTGGTCTCATCACGCCTCCTTGTGGATACGCGGGGGGCGTTGGCCCGGCCCGCGGGTGCGCTACTTCCCGACCTTGTTGCGGATCGGGGGAATGCTCTTGAGGTACTGGGCGATCGCCACGCGATCCGCCTGGGTCAGGTCCTTGTACCCGGAAAGCGTGCCGTCGATGACCTCGGCCATCAACCCGCCCGCCACGTCGCCATCCGGCTTGTTGCCGGTCCCCAGGTACTCGGCGATCTCCTCCACCGACCACTTGCCGATGCCGGTGTCGGGATCGGGGGTGATGTTGGGCATCGCCTGGTCCTCCGGCCCCTTGGGGTTGCCGGCCAGGAACCGGCTGTTGTCGGTCGCCATGGTCATGGTCCGCGGCGAGTGGCACTCGCCACAGTGCCCGACGGCGCGCACCAGGTACTCACCGCGCGCCACTCCCGTGGCCGGCGCTTTCGGCGGCGGCGTCTCCTTGGGGGCGAACGCCGCCAGCCAGGCCGGCAGGAACACGGACTCGAACAGCGGCACCGTGATCTTCTTCGGCTGGTTGGCTCGGTTGACCGGTGCGGTGGTTCGGAGGAAGGCCACGACGGCCTTCAGATCTTCCTCGGCCATCCCGTTGAAGACCGTGAAGGGGTGAACTGGAAGCAGGCGCTCGCCGTTGGGCCGACGGCCCAGGCGAATCGCCGTGATGATCTGCTCGTCCGTCCACGTCCCGATCCCCGTCTGACGATCCGGCGTGATGTTCGTCGCGAACACGGTGCCGAACGGACCGTCGTAGCGCCGGCCGCCCGCATTGATCGGACCTTTGGGTACCGTGTGACAGCCACAGCCGCCCGTGGCGCCGAAGATGTACTTGCCGCGAGCGACCTCCGCCGCCGACGCCGGCGTGCCCTGGGCCGACGCGGGCGCCGCCCCGGAGACCAGCAGAACCGTGGCGAGGGCTCCGCCCAGCACCCAGAACCACATCGGCGGATTAACGCGTCACCTCGCGGCTGGGTTCCCAGGAGTCGCCGGCAGCGCGGCCAGGGGGATCTCCATGACGAGGGCATCCTCCCCGGTGTCGTAGTAGTACCCGCGCCGGCGACCGACCACCCGGAAGCCGAAGGACTCGTAGAGGGTCAGAGCGTGGTGGTTGCTCGGCCGGACCTCCAGGACGACCATCTTGAACTTCCGGTTGCGCGCGTCCTCCAGGACGGTGCCCAGCAGGGTCCGGGCGATGCCCTGGCGCCGCGCGTCGGGCCTGACCGCCACGTTGGTCACGTGCATCTCGTCGGCGACTTCCCACAGGCACAGGTAGGCGATGACGCCGCCATCGCCCTGGCGCATGACCCAGCAGCGGGCCACGCGATTCTGCTGCATCTCGTAGAGAAACGCGCCCCGCGACCAGGGCATCGAGAACGAGGCCCGCTCGATGGCGAGGACCTCGTCGAGGTCCTCCGGGCGCATGCGGTCAAGCGCGAGCGACGGCACGCCGCTTGAGCTCCGCTTCGGATGGTCGCAGATAGAGAGGGCTCAGCGCCGCAGCGCTCACCGTCTCGCCGGACCGCAGCCGTACCAAGCCGAGCGCTCCGACGCAGGCCGGCGACGGCAAGCGCCGCGGCGGCGGCAGCAGTCGGGCGTGAGCGGAGGCGATACCGGCCGCGCCGTCACCAACCAGCAGCGTGGGCTCGGCGAGGCGCAGGGCGAGCGCCTCGGGCGGCAGCGCCTCGTACTCCCAGTCCCGTCGCATGGCCCCGTCCTCCCAGTGGTATCGCGAAGCATAGACCTCGCCCTTGCGCGCGTCGAGGACTGGGCACACGGGCAGGCTGGCCCACGGTACAGCAGCGGCCATGGCATCGAGGGTCGGGACCGCGGCGATCGGCAGTCGCAGCGCCAGGGCGAGCCCCTTCACCGTGCTCACTGCGATCCGCAATCCCGTGAAGGAGCCGGGACCGACGGCGACGGCCAGGCCGGTCAGGTCGCGCGGGGTCCATCGCGCGTCGGCGAGCACACGATCCACCGCGGCCATCAGGCGCTCGGAGTGCGCGATGCCGACGTCGAGCAGGTACTCCGCCACGAGCCGTTCGCCATCGAGCAACGCCACCCCTCCGGCGAGCGTCGAGGTTTCGACGGCCAGCAGGCGCATACCGCGGGAGTCTAGCACGCGGCCGTGCGATAATGGCCGCCGTGGAGGGCCGGATGAGCGCCGCGCCGAAGAAGGATCCCGCTGCCGTCGAAGCCGAGGTTCGCGAGAAGATCCACCTCGAAATCCTCAAGCGTACGGGCGCTTACCACGCCAATGACCACGTGTTGCTGCCCTCCGGGCAGCACACCAGCGAGTACATCGAGAAGACCCTCGTCACCACCGAACCGTCGTTCACCGAGGGTCTCGGCGGCGTCATCGCCAAGCACTTCGCGCCCTGGCCGGTCGATGCCGTGCTCTCCACCGGTCCCGGCGCGCTGATCCTCTCGCACTGCGTCGCGCGCGCTCACCCCTCCCGGCCGATCGTGGTCTACGGCGCCAAGGGTGTCTCGCGCGGCAAGCGCCGCGTCACCCTGCCGGTCGAGTTCCAGCGGCTGATCCGGCCCGGCACCCGCGTCCTGCTGATCGAGGACCTCGTGTCGAGCGGCTCCACCCTGAATCTGCTGATCGAGCTCGTCGAGCAGCTGGGCGCTCAGGTTGTGGGAGTCGGCTGCCTCTGGCGACGCACCTCGGTGGAGGTAGAGGACGGCAAGCCGGTCTTCAGCCTCGTGAGCCGCGACTTTCCGACCTACAACCCCGAAGATTGCCCCCTGTGTCGGAAGGGTGTTCCGCTGAACGAGGAGTTCGTACGGCGCTCGGGGCATCGACGGGCCTCGTCGATGCTGGAGTCCAACACCCCGTAGGCCCCCGTCGATCGGTGTCCGTCACGCCGATCGACCGCTCGGCATCATCAATCTCTCGGGCATGTCCCTTGCTCCCCGGAAATTGAAGGAGCGCCCCATGCTCAGAGTCCTGGTGGGAACCGTGCTGACGCTACTCATGGTCCTGCCAGGGGCTGAGGCGCTCGCCGAGCCCGTCTCCGTCCGCTTCAGCGAAGGCATCACGCGCGGCTTCCCCGTCCTGCGCTCGCTCACCGGCGAGACCCTGGCCCAGGGCGAGCTGATCCAGGTGGCGCGTGGAGACGTGGTGGACAGCCGCCTGGTCTTCAAGTTCAAGGACGGCTCGCTGTACGACGAGCAGGTCGTCTTCTCCCAGCGTGATGTCTTCATGCTGCAGCGCTATCGCATCGTCCAGCGCGGTCCGTCGTTCCCGGAGACCATCGAGGCGCACATCGACCGTGCCACGGAGCGCTACGAGGTGCGCTATCGCGCCGACGACGACAGCCCGTCGGAGACGCTGACCGGCGGGTTCGCGCTGCCGAACGACGTGTACAACGGTCTGCTGTCCACCCTAATGAAGAATCTGCCTGCCGGGGGATCGACCACGGTGCAGATCATCGCCTTCACGCCCAAGCCCCGGCTGGTGAAGATGCTCCTGACGCCGGCGGCCCAGGACTCCGTGCAGGTGAACGAGGCGGCGATGACCGCGACCCGCTTCCTGGTGAGGCCACAGCTCGGCTTGATCGCCTCGATGCTGATCACCGACGTCCCGGACCTGAAATGCTGGATCCTGGGCGGCGAAGCCCCGGCCTTCATCCGCTTCGAGGGCCCTCTCTACTTGATGGGCCCAATCTGGCGAATCGACTGGAGTTAACCCGAAGGGGGGCTTCGCCCCCCTTCGACGGTCGTCGCACGCCTGGCGGCGTGCTCCTCCCTGCTTCCCCCCAGGATCGGCTTGCGCGGGCGAAGCCCGCGCTCGGATCCCGCGACCCTACGCTGCCTCCCAGAGTCCTTCGGCGACGCCGGCGGTGCGGTAGGCGTCGCGAATACGGTCGAGATTCTGGGTCACGAGAAGGCCGATCTTGGCGAAGGGCTCGAAGACGGGGCCCTGGCCGTGCATGACGGGGAAGGCCACCTTCGGGAGCTTGTCCCACTGGGCCTGAAGTGTTTCGTTCGCCGAGGCCAGATGGGCGTAGAACTCCTCCTTGCCCAACTCCGCCCGCTTGACGATGGGAGTGATGAGGCAATCGATGGCCTCGCGGGCCCGGGTGGTCGCGCCCTCCACCGCAGCCTCGGCCGCCTCGGCCAGCGGGACCACCGTCACGCCCAGCTCGCCCAGGAAGCGCTGGAGCAGCTGCCCCAGCTTGTCCTGTAGCAGCGCGGCGGGCAGGCCCACCGTCTTGACCGACTTGTGGCCGAGCTCGCGCGCGTCGGCGTAGAGCTGGGCGCGGAGCCAGTCCACGTACGCGCGATTCTCCTCGTCCTTCCACCACTCGCGAATCATCTTCTTGCCCCAGTACCGGATCGTCGTGTAGTAGAAATCGCCCTTCAGGAGCTTCTTCATGATGCCGCGCCACGAGTAGAACTTGGCCATGCCGTTGATCGCGGCCAGCTGCAGCTCGTAGGGGCTCATCCGCCGCGGCTGGTGGACGGCGTGGTGGCCGTCGTACATGGTCCAGTTCCGGTTGATCACGTACTTGTCGCCCTTGGCGTAGAGCGTGTCCCAGTCGGGCGAGCCCGGGATGGGCGTCAAGATCATGAACTGCACGGAGTCGATGTCGTGTTTGAGCGCGAACTCCGCGGTGGCGTCGATCGTCTCGAGATCGTCCTCGTCGGAGCCCACCACGAACATGCCGTGGATCCGGATCTTGTGCGCGTGGAAGCGCTCGATGGAGCGCTCGATCTTGCCGAGATCCTGCTTCTTCTGGAAGAGCTTGAGCGTGCGCGGGTTGATCGACTCGAAGCCGACGTACACATTGAAGCAGTTGGAATCGCGCATCATGGCCAGCAGCTCGGGGTCGTCCACCGTCTCGGTGCGGACCTGCGCCCCCCACTGCGGGGTGAGGTCTCGATCGATCATCCCGCGCAGGAGCTCCTTCACGCGCTTCTTGTTGGCGGTGAAGATGTCGTCGGCGAAGAAGGTGTACATGTTGCCCTTGTGGACTTGCAGCTCTTCCAACACCCGCGCGATCGAGTGGGTGCGGAAGGCGTGGCCGTACATGCCGGGCACCGAGCAGAAGGTGCAGGAGAACGGGCAGCCCCGCGACGTTGCGATGGACACCACCCCACCCGGCTTCCAGCCGCTGATCAGGTGGTAGTCGGGGATCGGGTTGACGTCCAGGTTCGGGATCTTGGGCCGCTCCGGGTTGCTGACGACGCGCCCGTCCGTCGTGCGGTAGCTGAGGTTCTGGATCTTGTCGAGTCCATCGCCGCGCTGGATGGCGTCCACCAGCTCCTGGAACGCGAACTCTCCCTCACCCCGCACCACGAAGTCTGCGTGCTGCAGCCCCTCCTCGGGCATGAAGCTCGTGTGCGTGCCGCCCATGACCACCACCGCGCCCGCCTTGCGCACCAGGTCGGCGAGCTTGTAGGACTGGGGCGCCGTCGACGTGATGGCCGACACCGCCACCAGGTCGGCCGACAGGACCTCGTTCATGTCGATCGCCTGGATGTCCTCGATGTACACGCGGACGTCGTAGCCCTTGGCGCGCATGATCGTGCCGAGCAGGACGGAGCCCAGGCGCGGAATGCACACGCGGCTGTAGATGTGCAGATGCGTCGACCTCGGCTCCACGAACACCAGCTTGCGGAGCGCACGCTTCATAGCTCGATCTCCTCCGCCGCTCTCGTTCAGGGGTGTGAGAGACAGTGCCGAAAAGCCGCACAAAAGCTACCGCGCGGACGCCGCCAAGTCAACGTCCTGGGCCCCCCATATCTGGGGCGTGAGCGAGCTCAGGACCCCCACCTGTTGGATTTTCTCCTTGACACGCTCCCCGCGGCCTTCTTAGCATGCGATCGAGTGCAGTCGCGAGCGAGAGGGGGTGAGTCGGTGGCCAAGAAGAAGGCGAAAGCGAAGAAGAAGAAGAAGTAACGTCCGCGCTCGCTAAGCTCCGGATCCTCGGCCCTGTCGGCCTCCCCGGGTCTGGCAGGGCCGAACCGTCTGAATGAACGATCGTCAGGCCTACGCGACACTGCTGCTGGTCATCCTCTTCTGGGCGGGCAACTACCCGGTCGGCAAGCTCGGTATCGGCGACCTCGGCCCGCTCACGCTCACCGGCGGTCGGGCTCTGCTGGCCGGCCCGCTGCTGCTGGTCGTCGCCCGACTCGCCGCCCCTCTCTCGCGTCCGCTGGCGCGCGCCGACTACATCGCCTTCGCCATCCTGGGCGGCACCGGGCTGGTCACCAACACCACGCTCTGGTACTGGGGACTGCAGTACACCACCGCGCTGAACGCGGGGATCCTGGGCGCGGCGGCGCCGATCTTCGTCTCGGTCGCCTCCGCACTGCTCTTCGGCGACCGGCTGGGAAGCCGCAACTGGCTCGGCATCGCGCTCACCGTGCTGGCCGTGCTGATCACCGTGGCCAAGGGGTCGGTCGGCGTGCTGCTGGCGCTGACCATGAATCGCGGCGACCTGATCATCCTGCTGTCGCAGGTCGCCTGGATCTCCTACTCGCTCTACAGTCGCGCCGCCGCGTCCACCCTTCCGCCGGTGTGGGTGATGGCGGGGGCGAACCTCGCGGCGGGCCTGGTGCTGGTCCCGCTGGCGCTGCTGGTCGAGCGGCCATGGGAGGACTGGCGGGCGTGGCGGGGCTGGCTGGTGGTGCTCTACGGCGCCCTGCCCGTCACGCTCGGGCACCTGTGGTTCTATCAGATCGTCCGCACGATCGGCGCCGGGCGCGCCGTCACCTTCCTGAATCTGATGCCGTTCGCGGTGCTGACGCTGGCGTGGCTGCTGGTGGGCGAGACGATCCACGCCTACCACGTGATCGGCGCCGTGCTGGTCGCGGCCGGCGTCTACCTGGCCACCCGCCCGGCCTGATCGAGCGCTACTTCGTCCGGGACAGCGGCCGCGGACGGGGCGGCGCGCCGACCGGCTTGGGCTTGTCGTCCTTGAGCAGCCCCTTGAGCTGGGCCACGGTGTCGGAGAACTGCGAGACGTCCTGGAACTGCCGGTACACCGACGAGAAGCGCACGTAGGCGACCTGGTCGAGCTTCTTGAGCTGCTCCATGACCATCTCGCCCAGCTCGTCCCACTTGATCTCTTTCTCGGCGCGCTCGTGCAGCTGCTGCTCGATCTCGGCCACGATGTCGTCCACCTTGTTCACGGCCACCGAGCGCTTCTCGCACGCCTTGAGGATCGAGTGGCGGAGCTTCTGGCGATCGAAGGGCTCGCGACGGCCGTCACGCTTCTCCACGTGCGGCAGCACGTCCTCGATGTACTCGTAGGTGGTGTAGCGGCGGTGGCACTTGAGGCACTCGCGGCGGCGGCGAATGAACTCGCCGTCCCGCCCGACCCGCGAGTCCACGACCCGATCCTCCGTGTGACCGCAGAACGGGCATTTCATCGGGCCCCACCTCCTCTGGCGTGGTTGCTCACCGCACGCGGTCCGGGTAGAGCGGGAAGCGGCTCGTCAGCTCCTGCACCTCGGCGCGCACCGTGGCCTCGACCGGCGCCGAGCCGAGATTCGAGAGCACGCGGTCGATGAGCCCGGCGATGATGGCCATCTCCGGGGTCTTCATCCCCCGCGTCGTCACCGCCGGCGTCCCCAGTCGGATGCCGCTCGTCACCATCGGGCTCTTGGTCTCGAAGGGCACCGTGTTCTTGTTCACGGTGATCCAGGCCCGGTCGAGCGCCTCCTGCGCGTCCTTGCCGGTGATCCCGCGCGACGTCAGGTCGACCAGCAGCAGATGCGTGTCGGTGCCTCCGGTCACCAGCCGGAAGCCCCGGGCCAGCAGGGCCTCGGCGAAGGCGGCGGCGTTGGTCACGATCTGCTGCTGGTAGGCACGCCACTCCGGCGTCAGCGCCTCGCGCAGGGCGACGGCCTTGGCCGCGATGACGTGCATGAGCGGACCACCCTGCACGCCCGGCATCACGGTCTTGTCGAGTGCTGAGCCGTGGCTCGCGCGGCACATCACCATGCCGCCCCGCGGGCCGCGCAGCGTCTTGTGCGTGGTCGTGGTGACGAAGTCGGCCAGCCCGACCGGCGAGGGATGTAGACCCGCGGCGACAAGGCCGGCGGGATGCGCGATGTCGGCCATGAGCGTGGCGCCGACCTCGCGGGCGATGTCGGCAAACGGCTGGAAGTCGATCTTGCGCGGAAACGCCGAGCCGCCCGCGATGAGGAGCTTGGGGCGGTGCTCCTTGGCGAGGTCGCGGACCTGGTCCAGATCGATGCGCTCGGTGTCGCGGCGTACGCCGTAGGCGACGATCGAGTAGAACTTGCCCGAGTAGTTCACCGGGCTGCCGGCGGTGAGGTGCCCGCCGTGCGAGAGATTGGGACCGAGCACGACGTCGCCCGGCTTGAGCAGCGTGAAGTAGACGGCCATGTTGGCCTGAGCACCGGAGTGCGGCTGGACGTTGACGTGCTCGGCGCCGAAGAGCTCCTTGGCCCGGGCGATGGCGAGATCCTCGACGACATCCACGACCTCGCACCCACCGTAGTAGCGCCGTCCGGGGTAGCCCTCGGCGTACTTGTTGGTGAGAACCGACCCGGTCGCTTCCAGGACGGCCTCGGAGACGAAGTTCTCCGAGGCGATCAGCTCGAGATTGCGATGCTGACGCTGGGCCTCCTCGCGGAGGACCTTGGCGACCTCGGGATCCGCATCGGCCAGTCGCCGCACCATGTGCTGACCATACCGATTGTGGCCGTCCAGGTCAAGACAGCTACATGCTGGGGCTGGGGACGCTCCGCACTGGGGAGTCGGTTCGGGGGGCCGATGGCGCCGGGAACTCGAAGCTCTCCAGCGTCGCGCCGTCGACGCCCTCGGCGACCAGCCGCGGCACGTCCAGGCGAGACTCAGCCGCCCTGACCTCGTCCACCGTCATCCGCGTGAAGGGATGCTTCGGCGTGAACAGCGTGCAGCAGTCCGCATCGGGCTCGATCGAGATCTCGAAGGTCCCGAGCTGCTTGGCCTGCTCGGTGATCTCGAGCTTGTCCATGCCGATCAGCGGACGAAGGACGGGCCCCTGCGCGGCCTCGTCGATGCACACGATGTTCTCCAGCGTCTGCGAGGCCACCTGCCCCAGGCTCTCGCCGGTAGCCAGGGCCAGGGCGCCGTTGCGCCGCGCGATCTCCTCGGCGATACGGATCATCAGGCGCCGATAGACCACGACCCGGGCGGGCGGTGGCACCGACAGCACGATCTCGCGCTGGATCTCGCCGAACGGCACCAGGTAGAGCCGGGAGGCGTACTGCCAGCCGGTCAGGCGCTCGACCAGTGCGCGGGCCTTGGCCTGCGAGGTCGGCGGCAGATACGGCACGCTGTGGAAGTGCACGAACACCACGCGGCAGCCGCGCTTCATCATCCGCCACGCCGCCACCGGCGAGTCGATCCCGCCCGAGAGCAAGGCCGCCACCGTGCCGCCGGCGCCCACCGGCAGACCGCCCGGCCCCGACTGACGATCGAGCGACACGAACGCCTCGTCGGGCAGGACCTCCACCACGATCTCGACATCGAATCGCTCGAGGCTGACGCGCGTGGTCGGCACGCGCTCGAGCACGAAGGCGCCGAGCGCCCGATTCAGCTCGACGCTGGACATCGGATACGTCTTGAACGCGCGCCGGGCGCTGATGCGAAAGGACGCGAACTGGCGCCCTTCCACCAGGCGTCCGATCACGCTCTTCATGGCGTCCAGGGTGGCGGAGGTGCGATAGCCGAGCGAGGCGCTGGCCACACCGCACACACGGAGCACGCGGTCGCGCACCGCCTCGGGCTGCGGATGGTCGTCGAGGTCGAGCACGATCCGCCCCGGCCGCTGGCGGAGCACCAGGGGGCCGAGATCGGCGGTGGCGTTCCGGAGATTCCGCGCGAGATGCCGCAGAAACAGCGGGCGGTTGCCCCGCTTGAGGCTGATCTCGTGGTAGTGCACGACGACGACCGGTCGCAGGCGCGTCATGGCTCAGCCGAGCTCCGCCGCCAGCGCCCGCGCGCGCTCCAGCTCCTCGGGCGTATTGACGTTCATGAAGACGACGTCGGGCGCCCGGAGGCGAGCGACGTCCCCCTCCGGGATCTCCACCACGCTGACGCCCCCGAAGAATCCCACGATCTTGAACTGCTGAGCCTTCAGCTTCGCCTCGATGTGCGGCAGGCAGGCCTTGGCGTAGAGCGCGTGCATCGTCTCGAGCTGCTCGCCGACCCGCGGGATGACGACGTCGGCCTGGCCGGCCCGGCCGATGACCAGCCGCGCCACCGGAGGATGCAGAAACGGCATGTCGCAGGCGACGGTGAACGCCGCCTCCCCGGAGGCGGCGGCCAGGCCGGAGAAGATGCCGCCGAGCGAGCCGTGATCCGGATAGACGTCGGAGACCATCGGCACACCGAGGAACGCGTAGAGGGCCGGCGTGTTCGTCACGATGAGGACATCGTCCACCACCGGCGCGACGGCGTCCAGCACCCGCTCGATGATCCGCCGTCCGCCCAGCTCGAGCAGCGCCTTCGGCTCTCCCCCCATGCGCGTGCTCTTGCCGCCGGCCTGAATGACGCCGGTCACGCGCACGTGGCGACCTGCACGGCGCCCGCGCGCAGGACGCGCGGCGGATCGACGGTGACATCGAGCACGGTGGACGGCGCCCCCCCGGGTGTGGCGCCCGCGTCGAGCGCCACCTCGATGCCGCTCGGAAAGTACGCCAGCACTTCGCGGATCGTCGTGGGCGGAAGCTGACCGGTGGGATTCGCGCTCGGCGCGGTGATCGGCTGGCCCAGCGCGCGCACGAGCGCCTGCGCCACCGGGTGGGCCGAGAGCCGGACCCCCACCGTGCCCGAGCCGGCCGTCACCTCGACCGGCACGTGCGCGCGGGCGGTCAGCACCAGCGTCAGCGCCCCCGGCCAGTGCCGGGTCATGAGCGCGCGCGCCCGCTCCGGGATCTCCGCGGCGAGGCGCTCGGCCATGGCGATGGAGTCGACGAGCACGAGCAGCGGCTTGTCGTCCGGACGCCCCTTCACCTGGAAGATGGTCCGGATGGCGGCCGGGGTCAGGGCCGCAACGCCGAGGCCGTAGAAGGTCTCGGTGGGAAAGGCGACGAGCCGGCCCGCACGGAGCGCCGCCACGGCGTCGGTGAGCGCGGCGGACGTGGGCGTCCGGGCGTCCACCGGGACGACGCGGGTCATGCCGGGCTAGCCAGCGCCGGAGCGCGTCCGCAGCTTCTCGGCGACGCGCCGGGCCCGCTCCTCCACCTCGTCGGACAGCGCGCGACGATAGGCGGCCAGCCGCTCGGCGAGGGCGGCGTCGCTCTGGGCGAGAATCTGTGCCGACAGGATCGCGGCGTTCGCCGCGCCCCAGCTACCGATGGCGACGGTGGCCACCGGCACGCCCTTGGGCATCTGCACGATCGACAGCAGCGCGTCCATTCCGTTGAGCGGCGTGGACGCGATCGGCACGCCGATGACCGGCAGCGACGAGAACGCCGCGACCACTCCGGGGAGCGCGGCGGCGCCACCGGCGGCGGCGATCAGCACGCGCAGACCACGCGAGGCGGCGGTGCTCGCCCACTCCTCGGTGCGGCGGGGCGTGCGATGCGCGGAGGCCACCACGACCTCGTGGCCGATCTCGAGCTTTTCCAGAACCTTCACCGTCTCGAGCATCGTCTCGAGATCGGAGTCACTGCCGAGCACGATGCCCACCCGCACGGGATTCGTCACGACCCTGGCACCTCCCCCAGCGCCCGTCGCCCGATGTCGCGCCGATAGTGCATGCCGTCGAAGTGGATCCGCCGGGCCGCGTCGTAGGCGGCGGCGATGGCGGCCGGCAGATCGGCGCCGGTGGCCGTCACGCCTAGCACCCGCCCGCCCGCCGTCACGAGCCGGCCCTCGCGAATCGCCGTGCCGGCGTGGAACACCTGCACGCCCGGCACCGCCTCGGCGGCGCCGATCCCGGTGATCTCGATCCCGGTCGCATAGCGGCCGGGATAGCCGCCGGACGCGATCGCGACACACACGGACGCTCGCCGGCCGCTCGTCCACGGCGCCACCGGCGGCCGCTCGCCGCGGGCGACGGCGAACAACAGCGGCACCAGGTCGCCCTCCATGCGCGGCAGCATCACCTGGGACTCGGGATCCCCGAAGCGGCAGTTGAACTCCACCACCTTGGGTCCTTCCTTGGTGAGCATCAGGCCGACGTAGAGCACGCCCCGGTAGGGCGCGCCCCCGGCCACCAGCGCGGCCACGGTCGGCTCGACGATCTCGCGCATGACGCGCACCTGCATCCGCTCGTCGATGGGCGGGGCCGGGGCGAAGGCGCCCATGCCGCCGGTGTTGGGACCACGGTCGTCGTCGAAGACGGTTTTGTGGTCCTGGGCGGCGTCGAGCGGGACCGCCACCGTGTCGCTGACGAGTGCAAAGAACGACGCCTCCTCGCCGTGCATGAACTCCTCGACGACGACGGTCGCCCCGGCGGCGCCGAACTCGCGCCGCTCCATGCACTGGCCGATCGCCGCGTCGGCGTCGTCCAGCCCGGCGCACACGATCGCGCCCTTCCCCGCCGCCAGTCCGTCCGCCTTGACGACGAGCGGGGCGCCGAGCTCGCGACAGTACCGGCGCGCCGCGGCGGGATTGTCGAAGGTCGCGAAGCGCGCGGTCGGCACACCCGCGCGGGCCATGAGCGCCTTGGAGAACGCCTTGGAGCCCTCGATGGCAGCGGCGGCCGCGCCGGGCCCGAAGACGGTGAGCCCGGCCGCGCGCAGGCGGTCGGCCAGGCCCGCCACCAGCGGGGCCTCGGGCCCGACCACGACGAGGTCGACACCGTGACCGGTGCCGAATCCCACCAGCCCGTCCGCGTCGTCGGCCACCAGATCCAGACAGCGCGCGTGCCGCGCGATGCCGGGGTTACCGGGCGCCGCCCATAGCTGCTCGATCAGCGGGCTCTGGGCGATCTTCCAGGCCAGCGCGTGCTCGCGACCGCCGGACCCCACGAGCAGGACTCGCATCGACGTTCCCTCAGTCCTTCTGATCGCCCGGCGGCTCGAGCACTTCCAGGTGCGCGCGCGCGATGCGCGCCCACGGGCTGCCGGCGTCGAGGTCGAGGTAGCGCTGCCAGTGCACGATCGCGTCGTCCGCGTGGCCCGAGCGGGCCAGCGCGCCGGCCAGGTTGAAGTGCGCGTCGGCGTAGTCCGGCGACAGCGCGAGCGCCAGGCGATAGCAGCGCACCGCCTCCTCGAGGTCACCGCGGTCCTCCGCGAGCGAGCCCAGGTTGTAGACCGCCTCGCAGCAGCGCTCGTCCTGCTCGAGCGCGGTCACGTAGGAGTCGCGCGCCTCGTCGTACCGCCCCAGGCGGTGCAGCAGCAGCCCCAGGTTGTTCCAGGCCGCCGCGTAGGTGGGATCGATCGACACCACGCGCCGGTAGGCGGCGATGGCGTCATCCCACTGCGCGGGATCGGCGTCCCACTCGCTGGCGCGCTCGAACCAGGTCTCCGCCTGCTCGACGGGCGGCGCCAGCGGGCGCACCATCCCCGTCACCAGCGTGGCCGCCGCGGCCGCTTCCAGGCCGGGGGGGTCCAGGTCGAGCACCATCTGGCCTGTGCGCGGATCGAACTTCGCGCGGTCGGACTGGGCCAGGAGGCGACCACCGTCGAGCACCAGCCGCACCTCGGCCAGCGGCTGCTCGAGATCGGGATTGCGCACGCGCAAAGCCTCCAGCGCCCCGCGCATCTGCCGCACCGAGGCGCCCGCGTCGAGCAAGGCCCCGGCGGCGCGCAGGGCGAGCAGGTCGCGGAAGGTGTAGCCGCTGCCGCCGTGCAGGAGCCCCAGCCGGCGCAATTGCCCGGTCCGCCGGGGCGTGAGCGTCAGGATGCGGGTCAGCTCCCGCATGCCGTAGATCCGCTCGGCCTGGGCCCGGTTCATCGAGCCGGCGGACTAGTGACGGAAGTGCCGGAGACCGGTGAGCACCATCGCGATCCCCTGCTCGTCGGCGGCGGCGATGACCTCGGCGTCGCGCAGCGAGCCTCCCGGCTGGATCACGGCGCGGATCCCCGCCCCCGCCACCGCGTCGAAGCCGTCGCGAAACGGAAAGAACGCATCGGACGCGCACACGGCGCCCTCGGTGGGCAGCCCGGCCTCGCGAGCCCGCGCCACCGCGAGATGGGCGGAGTTCAGGCGGTTCATCTGGCCGGCGCCCACACCGACGATCTGGGTCGCGGTCGACAACACGATGGCGTTGGACTTGACGTGCTTGCCCACGCGCCAGGCAAACCGCAGCGCCGTCATCTCCTCCGCCGTGGGCGCCCGCTTCGTCACCGTCTTGAGCGCCGCGACGTCGAGATCCACGAGGTCGGTCGACTGAGCGAGGAGGCCCCCCAGCACGCTGCGATACTCGGCCAGCCGCGCGGGCAGCCCGGGGCCTTCGCAGGGCAGCTCGAACACGCGGCACTTCTTCTTCGTCCGCCGCAGCTCCTCCAGAGCGTCAGGGGCAAACGACGGCGCGAAGAGAATCTCCACGAAGATGCCGCTCAGCTCCTTCACCACCGCCATGTCGAGGGTACGGTTCACGCCGACGATGCCGCCGTAGATCGACACCGGGTCCGAGGCCTTGGCGCGCGCCATCGCCTCGCCCACCGTGCGCCCGAGCGCGGCGCCGCACGGATTGGTGTGCTTGATCACCACCGCGGCCGGGTCCTCGAACTCCAGCAACAGGCCCAGCGCGGCCGAAAAGTCCAGCACGTTGTTGTAGCCGAGCTCGGGGCCGTGCAGCTGCTTCATGCCGGCCAGCCCCACCGGCGGGGCGCCGACGATCCGGTAGAACGCCGCCGTCTGATGCGGGTTCTCGCCGTAGCGCAGGCTCAGCTCGCGCTCGGCCTCCAGCCGCAGCGGATGCGGGAACTCGTCGGGCTGGCGCTCGGGTGCCGATGGCGCCGCGGCGGGCGATCGTAAATACGCGGCGATCGCCGCGTCGTACTGGGCGGTCCGGCGGAACGCTTCCTGGGCCAGGCGAACGCGCGTGGCGTCGCCCAGCTCGCCGCTGCTGCTGCGGAGCTCCTCGAGCACCGCGCGATACTGTCCGGGATCGGTCACCACGCCGACCGCGCTGTGGTTCTTGGCCGCGGCGCGGATCATGGTGGGCCCGCCCACGTCGATCTGCTCGATCGCCTCCGCCAGGCTCACGCCGGGCCGAGCGACGGTCGCCTCGAACGGATAGAGCGCGACGACCACCAGGTCGATCGGCGGGATCCCGTGCTGCGCGATCGCCTCCAGGTGCGCGGGGGTGTCGCGACGCGCCAGGATCCCGCCGTGGATCTTGGGATGGAGCGTCTTCACCCGGCCATCGAGCATCTCGGGAAACCCGGTGACCTCGGAGACGTCCCGCACCGGCACCGCCGAATCGCGGAGCAGCTTGGCCGTGCCTCCCGTCGACAGGATCTCCACGCCGAGCGCGGCGAGCTCGCGGGCGAAGTCCACCACCCCGGTCTTGTCGTGCACGGATACGAGCGCGCGCCGTACCTTCATCGTCCGGCCTCCGGCGTCACGATGACTCGCCTTCCCTCGATGCGCAAGCGTCCTTCCGCGAACAGGCGGATGGCCTCCGGGTAGAGACGGTGCTCCTGCACCAGGATGCGCGCGGAGAGCGTCTCCTCGGTGTCGTTGGGCTCGACCGCAACGGCCGCCTGCAGCACGATGGGGCCGCTATCCATCCCCTCGTCCACGAAGTGCACGGTGGCGCCCGCGACCTTGGCGCCGTGGTCGAGGGCATGCCGCTGGGCGTGCAGGCCGGGGAACGCCGGGAGTAATGACGGGTGGATGTTGAGCGCCCGCCCGGCGAAGGCCCGCACGTAGACCGGCGAGAGAATCCGCATGAAGCCGGCGTGGCACATCAGCCCCACCCCGCGCGCGGTCAGCTCGCGCACCAGCTCGGCGTCGAACGACTCCCGGTCGGCGAAGTCCTTGGGGTTGATCCAGAGCGCCTCGACCCCGGCGGTCCGGGCGCGCTCCAGCGCCAGCGCGCGCTCCCGGTCGGAGACCACCACCGCGACCTGCGCCGGATAGCCCGGCCGCGCGCACGCGTCGAGGATCGCCTGGAGATTCGAGCCCCGACCGGACACCAGCACGCCGATGCGCAGGCTCACACCGCACCCCTCTTTCGGTTCGCGCGCCTGGAGACCACGATCGGGATCACACCAGGTCCACGCCGCGCTCGCCCGTGGTGATCTCGCCAAGGGCGTGGACCGACTCCCCCGCTGCGGTCAGCTCCGCGATCACCTCGCCCGCGTTGGCCGACGGCACCACCAGCAGGTACCCGATGCCCATGTTGAACGTCCGGAACATCTCGGCTTCGGCGACGTGACCGGCATCGCCCAGCGTGGCGAACACCGGCGGGACCGACCAGGCGCGTCGCTGGATCAGCGCCCGGCACCCCTCCGGAAGCACGCGCGGCAGGTTCCCGGTGATGCCGCCGCCCGTGACGTGGGCCATCGCGTGCACCCGCTCGCGCACCGGGAGCACCGAGCGCACGTAGATGCGCGTCGGCTCCAGCAGCACCTCGGCCACCGACCGCCCGGTCCCCGGCAGCGTCGCGTCCAGGCCGAGCTTCAGCACGTCGAAGATGATCCGCCGGGCGAGGCTGTAGCCGTTGGAGTGCAGGCCCGAGGAGGCGAGGCCCAGCACGACGTCGCCGGGTTTGACGGCCGAGCCGTCGATGATCCGTGCACGCTCGACGATCCCCACGGCGAAGCCGGCCAGGTCGTACTCACCCAGCGCGTACAGGCCGGGCAGCTCAGCGGTCTCGCCTCCGATCAGCGCGCAACCGGCCTGCCGGCACCCCTCGGCCACACCGCGGACCAGCGCCTCGACGACCGCGGGCTCCAGGCGGGCGATGCCGATATAGTCGAGGAAGTAGAGGGGCTCCGCGCCGTGCACCAGCAGGTCGTTCACGCCCATCGCCACCAGGTCGATGCCGACGCTGTCGTGGCGGTCCGCCATGAACGCGACCTTCAGCTTGGTGCCCACCCCGTCGGTGGAGGACACGAGCACCGGCTCGCGATAGCCGGCCGGCACCTGCACGAAGCCGGCGAACCCGCCGATACCGCCGAGCACCTCGGGACGGAATGTGGCGCGCGCGAGCGGGGCGATCCGGCGGACCGCCTCGTCGCCGGCCTCGATGTCGACCCCGGCCGCGCGATACGTCAGTCGGTTCACAGCCGGCTCAGGGTTCGAAGAGGCGCAGCTGGGGGGTCGGCTCGGGCTCGATCCCGACGCGGTAGGCGCCGGTGAAGCACGCGTGGCAGAAGTGGGCCGGCTCGGAGCCGGTCGCCTTCAGCATCCCGTCGAGTGAGAGATAGCCGAGCGAGTCGGCGGCCAGATACCGGCAGATCTCCTCGGTCGAATGGCTGGAGCCGATCAGCTCCTTGCGCGTCGGCGTGTCGATGCCGTAGTAGCACGGCCACTGGATGGGCGGCGAGGAGATGCGGACGTGGACGGACTTGGCGCCGGCGCCGCGAATCATCTTGACGATCTTGCGGCTGGTGGTGCCGCGGACGATCGAGTCGTCCACCACCACCACGCGCTTGCCTTCCAGCATCTCGCGCATGGGGTTCAGCTTGACCTTGACCCCGAAGTGGCGGATCCCCTGCTTGGGCTCGATGAAGGTGCGCCCGACGTAGTGATTGCGGATGAGCCCCAGCTCGAACGGCGTGCCGGCTTCCTCGGAGTAGCCGAGCGCGGCGCTGGTCCCCGAGTCGGGGACGGGAATGACGATGTCGGCCTCGGCCGGATGCTCGCGGGCCAGCTGACGCCCGAGCTCCTTGCGCACGGTGTGGACGTTGCGGCCCCACAGGACCGAATCCGGTCGCGCGAAGTAGACGTACTCGAACACGCACTGCAGCCGCTCGCCGGCGGGCGCGGCGCGGAACGACTGCATTCCGGCGTCGCTGATGACCACGAGCTCGCCGGGCTCGACGTCGCGCTCCGGGCGCGCCTCCATGAGATCGAGCGCGCAGGTCTCCGATGCCACGATCCACGCCTCGCCCAGCTTGCCCAGGGTCAGCGGGCGGAAGCCGTAGGGATCGCGCATGGCGTAGAGGGCATCGCGCGTGAGGATCAGCACGGAGTAGGCGCCCTTGACCTGGGCCAGCGCCCACGGGATCTGATCCTCGAGCGGCCCCACCGGGGCCCGGGCCAGCAGGTGCAGGATGACCTCGGTGTCGGAGTTGGACTGAAAGATCGCCCCGGTCCGCTCCATCTCCTTGCGGAGCGTGTCGGCGTTGGTCAGGTTGCCGTTGTGGGCGATGGCGATCGGTCCGCGCGCGAACGTCGCGGTGATCGGCTGGGCGTTGCGCAGATTCGAAGAGCCCGCGGTCGAGTAGCGCACGTGACCGATGGCGCGATGACCGGGCAGTCGGCGCAGGCGCTCGGGGCTGAAGACGTCGGCCACCCAGCCCATCGCCTTCTCCAGATGAAAGGCGCTGCCGTCGGTGGCCGCGATGCCGGCCGACTCCTGGCCGCGATGCTGGAGCGCGTAAAGACCCAGATAGGTGACGTTCGCGGCCTCGGGATGATTCCAGATCCCGAAGAGCCCGCACTCGTCGTGGAACTTGTCGTCACGCCATGTGGTGCTCAAAGCCGTTCCTCCATGCGTGCTCGACGCTGTCCAGCCCCAGGTCCACGATCGTGGTCGACCCCATGCGCAGCCGCAGCCGATCGCCGCCCGTCGTCCCGAGCCAGCGCCACGGGATGGCCGACTCCGCCATCAACGCCTCGAACTCGCGCTGGCGACTCGCCTCCACCGCCACCACGACGCGCGAGGGTCCCTCGCCGAATAGCGCCTGATCGCGGCGCCCCTCGGCCCCCAGCGTCACGTCGCAGCCCATCGGCTCGCGTCCGGTGATGCACGACTCGGCCAGCGCCACCGCCAGGCCACCCTCGGCACAATCGTGAGCCGCGGTCACCAGTCCGCTTCCGATGGCCGCCCGCACCGCCGCCTGCACGCGCCGCTCGGTCTCGAGATCGAGCGCCGCCAGCGTTCCCGCCAGCCGGCCGTGTCGAGCCCACAAATACTCGGAGCCACCGAGGCTCACCGCATCGGGCCCCAGCAGCGCGATCCGCTCGCCGGCGCCCTTGAACCACTGCGTCGCCAGCTGACCGGCATCTTCCAGCAATCCCACCACGCCGATGACGGGAGTGGGCAGAATGGCGGCGCCGGAGGTCTCATTGTAGAGGGAAACGTTGCCGCCGACCACCGGGAGCTCCAGCGCCCGGCACGCCTCGGCGATGCCCTCGATAGCTTCGGCGAACTGCCACAGGATGTCGGGCCGCTCCGGCGATCCGAAGTTCATGCAGTCGGTCACGCCCAGGGGCTGGCCGCCGGCGCACGACACGTTGCGGGCCGCCTCGCAGACGGCCAGAGCGGCGCCGCGGCGCGGATCGAGGAAGACCTGACGCCCGTTGCCATCGGTCGACACCGCGATGGCGCGTCGCGTCCCCTTCACACGGAGCACGGCGGCATCCGAGCCCGGCAGCACCAGCGTGTTGATGCCGACCTGCTGGTCGTACTGGCGGAACGCCCACTGCTTGGAGGCGATCGTCGGTGAGGCGAGAACGTCCAGCAGGGCGGCGCCGAGGTCGGACGGCTCGGGCAGCGACAGCGGATCGAAGGCCTGTCGCTCGCGGAGCCAGGCCGGCGCCGCGTACGGCTTCTCGTACATCGGCGCCTCGGCCAGGGCCTCGATCGGCACGTGGGCCACCTGGTCGCCGCGATGGCGGACCACCAGGTCGCCGCCGTCGGTCACCTGCCCGATGCTGACGGCGTCCAGCTCCCACTTGGCGAAGATCTGCTGCAGGGCCGCCTCCTGCCCTCGCGCCGCGACGATGAGCATGCGCTCCTGCGACTCGGAGAGCAGTAGCTCGTACGGCGTCATCCCCTCTTCCCGCTGGGGCACCGACGATAACTCGACCGCCATTCCCATCCCGCTCCGCGCCGGCATCTCCGAGGTGCAGCACGCCAGGCCCGCCGCACCCATGTCCTGGATGCCGACCACCACGCCGCTGGCCATCGCCTCCAGACACGCCTCCAGCAGGAGCTTCTCGGTGAACGGATCGCCGACCTGCACGGTCGGTCTCCGCTCCTCGGCGTGCTCGTCGAAGGTGGCCGATGCCATGGTGGCGCCGTGGATGCCGTCGCGCCCGGTCTTGTTGCCCACGTAGAAGACCGGGTTGCCCACCCCCTCGGCCCGGGCGCGGAAGATGCGGTCCGCGCGCACCAGCCCCACGCACATCACGTTCACCAGCGGATTGCCCGCGTACTCGGGCGCGAACGCAATCTCACCGCCCACGGTCGGACAGCCGAAACAGTTGCCGTACCACGAGATGCCTGAGACGACACCGTCGATCAGGCGCCGCGTGCGAGGGTCGGCGGGATCACCGAAGCGCAGCGAGTCGAGCAGCGCGATCGGTCGCGCCCCCATGGTAAAGATGTCACGCAGGATGCCACCCACGCCGGTGGCCGCCCCCTGGAACGGCTCGATGAAGGACGGATGGTTGTGACTCTCGATCTTGAACACTACCGCCCAGCCGTCCCCGATGTCGATCGCGCCGGCGTTCTCCCCCGGGCCCTGCAGCACACGGCGACCGGTCTGGGGGAGGCGACGCAGAAATACCTTGGAGTGCTTGTAGGCGCAGTGCTCGGACCAGAGCGCCGAGAAGAGTCCGAGCTCGGTGTAGGAGGGCTCGCGACCGAGCCGCTCGATGATGCGATCGTACTCGTCGGCCGTGAGGCCCAGGCCGCGCGCCAGGTCGAGCGTGACCTTCGGCTCGACCGCGTGGGTCAACGCTTGCTGAACGTCCCGTCCTCGACGAGGCTGCCGAGGAGCGAGTGGAAGAGCAGCAGCCCGTCCGTGCCGCCCATGGCTGACTCGGCCGCCCGCTCGGGGTGCGGCATGAGCCCCAGCACCGTCCCTTCCGCGTTGACGATTCCCGCGATGTTGTCGAGTGAGCCGTTGGGATTCGCGGCCTTCGTGACTTTCCCCTCGGCGGTCGCGTAGCGGAACACGATCTGGTTGTGCGCGCGCAGCGCGCGCACGGTCTCGATATCCGCGTGGTACTTGCCCTCGCCGTGCGAGATCGGCATCTGGAGGACCTGGCCGGGACGCAGCGCCCGCGTAAACGGCGTCTCGACGTTGTCGACCACCACGTGCGTCGACTGGCAGCGGTACTGCAAACACTCGTTGCGCATCAGCGCGCCCGGCAGCAGGCCCGCTTCGCAAAGAATCTGGAAGCCGTTGCACGAGCCGAGCACGAGCCCACCGCGCGAGAGGAACTCGGGCAGCGCCTCCACCACCGGAGACCGGCCGGCCACGGCGCCCGCGCGCAGGTAGTCGCCGTACGAGAAGCCGCCGGGAAGGACGATGCAGTCGAGGTCGTCGAGATTCCGATCCCGGTGCCACACGTACTTGACCGGCTGCCGGATGACTTCCGAGATGACGTAGTGGAAGTCGCAGTCGCTCCACGTGCCAGGAAACACGACGACGCCGAATCTCATGTGGGCGGGTTTCTCCTCTTGGTATGCCGCGGCGGCAACTGGCGCAACGTGGCCATCTTACCGGACCTGCTCGGACGGGGCAAGGCGCTCGGCCCCTTCGACGTCGATCGCGTAGTCTTCCAGAATCGTGTTGGCGAGCAAGCGCTGACACATCTCGTCCACGCGATTGCGCGCCTGGGCCGGCGTGGCCGCGTCGACGTCGAGCTCGATCAGCTTGCCCACGCGCAGGCCGCGCGCGTCGGCGAAGCCGAGACCGCCCAGCGCGCGCTGGACCGCGGCGCCCTGCACGTCCATGATGCCGGGCTTGAGCCGGATGAGCACACGGACCTTCACTGAAGACCCGCCCGCCGGAACACGGCCTCGACGTTGCGCACGTACCAGGCCGGATCGAAGCAGGCCTTCAGATCGGCCGGGCCCAGCCGCTCGGTGACGGCGGGATCGGCGGCCAGCAGCTCGAGCAGCGGCCGTCGCTCCTTCCACGCCCGCATGGCGTGGCGCTGCACCAGCTCGTAGGCCACCTGCCGCGCCAGTCCGGACTCGGTCAGCTTCAGCAACACGCGCTGGGAGTAGATGTTGCCCTGGCTGAGATCCAGGTTCTCGGCCATGCGGGCCGGATCGACGTCGAGCCCCTCGACGATGAACGTGGTCAGGTCCAGCACGTAATCGAGCAGGATCGTCGAGTCCGGCAGGATCACGCGCTCGACGGAGGAGTGGCTGATGTCCCGTTCGTGCCACAGCGCGACGTTCTCTACCGCGGCCAGCGCATTGGTGCGCAGCAGCCGGGCCAGGCCGCAGATGCGCTCGGCCAGCTCGGGGTTGCGCTTGTGGGGCATCGCGCTGGAGCCCTTCTGGCCCTCGCCGAAAGGCTCCTGGGCCTCCAGCACCTCGGTCCGCTGCAGGCCGCGCACCTCCAGCGCGATCTTCTCGAGCGACGCGCCGGCGATGGCCAGCGCGCTGACGAACTCGGCGTGGCGGTCGCGCTGCACGATCTGGGTGGAGACCGGCTCGACGCCCAGGCCGAGGTCGCGACAGACCTCTTCCTCGATCTCCGGCTCCACGTGGGCGAAGTTGCCGACCGCGCCGGAGAGCTTGCCCACCGCGATGGCCTCGCGGGCCCGACGCAGGCGCTCGAGATTGCGTCCGGCCTCCACGTACCAGACGGCCACCTTGAGACCGAAGGTCGTCGGCTCGGCGTGGACCCCGTGCGTGCGCGCCACGGTCAGCGTGTCGCGGTGCCGCCGCGCCAGGGTCGCCAGCGCCGTGCGCAGGCGCTCCTGGCCCACGATGAGCAGATCGGCGGCATCGCGAAGCTGCAGCGCGGTGGCCGTGTCCCACACGTCGTTGGTGGTGAGGCCGATGTGCACGAAGCGCGAGTCGGGACCGAGCTGCTCTTCCAGGCTGGTGAGCAGGGCGATCATCTCGTGCTTGACCCGCCCCTGGATGGCGAGGATCCGGTCGATGTCGACCCGCGTGTCGCGGATGCGGGCCAGCGCCTCGGCAGGGATGCGGCCGCGGCGGGCGTAGGCCTCGCACACCGCCACCTCCACCCGGAGCCACGCCTGGTACTTTGCGGCCTCGCTCCAGATGCTTCCCATGGCGGGCCGGGTGTACCGCTCGATCACGCCCACACCTTAATGCAAAACCCCACCAAGTGGAAGCCCACTACCCCGTCCACCACTACGGGTCGGGGGGGTCGAGCGCCGGCTTGACCGGCGCTACGAACCAACGCCAAACGTATTTTGAACTTAGCTAGTCGAGCGGTGGGGGGCTCGGGGGGAGCGGCGCTCGCTTCCCCCGAACTATCTCAATTCTGCTGGGAGGTTCCGGCGGTCGAGCGGGCCGAGCGTGGTCAGCGCAAGCTGGTCCTCGTCGATGACCTGGCTGACCAGGGCCTGCACCTCGTCGTGGCGGACCCCGTCGATCGAGGCCAGCATGTCGTCGATGGTCAGGAACGAGCCCAGGTGCAGCTCGTGCTTGGCCAGACGATTCATGCGGCTGGAGGTGGATTCCAGCGAGAGCATGAGACTGCCCTTGAGGTGATCCTTGGACCGCCGCAGCTCCTCCTCGGTCACGCCGTGCTTCTTGACGTCGCGCAGCTCCTTGAGGATTGACTTGAGCACCTTGCTGAAGTTCTTCTCGTCGGTGGCGGCATACACGTACATCAGCCCGGTGTCGGTGAAGGCCTGCACGCCGGAGTGCACCGAGTACGCCAGCCCCTGCCGCTCCCGCACTTCCTGGAACAGGCGGGAGGACATGCTGCCGCCGATCACGTCGTTGAGCACGAACATCGCGTAGCGCTCGGGGGCGGCGTGCGCCAGGCCCGGGAAGCCCATCACCAGGTGCACCTGCTCGAGCGCCTTGTTGACGATGTTCACGCCTGGCGCCAGCCGGACGGCGTCACTGGCCCGCGACCGGGCCGGCCGCGTGTAGCCGTTGAAGCCCCGCCCGAACAGCTCCACCACCTGATCGTGCGTGACATTGCCGGCCACGGCGATGATGATCCGCGGCGGCACGTACTCCTCGCCGAAGTACTCGGCGATGGCGTCGCGGTGAAAGCCGGTCACGAGCTCGCGGGTGCCCAGGATGGGTCGCGCCAGCGGATGCCCGCCCCAGATCTGCGCGGCGAAGAGGTCGTGGATGATGTCGTCCGGGGTGTCCTCCACCATCCGGATCTCCTGCAGCACCACCGACTTCTCGCGCTCCAGCTCTTCGGCGTCGAAGAGCGGGTGGAGCAGGATGTCGGTGAGGAGATCGACGGCCAGCGGCAGGTGCTCGTCGAGCACCTGGACGTAGAAGCAGGTGTTCTCCTTGGTGGTGAAGGCGTCCATCTGGCCCCCCACCGAGTCCATCGTGCGGGCGATGGCCTCCGCGCTGCGGGTGGCCGTGCCCTTGAAGACCAGATGCTCGATCAGGTGCGAGACGCCGCCGCGAGCCTCGATCTCGTGACGCGACCCGGTCTCCACCCACACGCCGACGGCGACCGAGCGGACGTGGGGCATGCGCTCCGTGAGGATGCGCATGCCGTTGGGCAGAACGCTCTTGCGATAGCCTTCAGTCACGTGGGGGGTTGGCGGCCTGCGGGTTCTTCAGCCGCTCCTTGTCGGCCAGCGCGGGCTGGTCGCGCAGGGCCATCTTGCGACTCAGGCGCATCTTGCCGTTGCCGTCCACCTCGATGACCTTGACCAGCACCTCATCGCCCTCGCTCAGCACGTCCTGCACCGAGCGGATACGGCTCTCGGCGATCTGCGAGATGTGCAGCAGCCCCTCGGTGTTGGGGATGACCTCCACGAAGGCGCCGAACTCGACGATCTTCTTCACCTTGCCGAGATAGATCCGGTCCAGCTCCACCTCGCGGCAGATGTCCTGGATCATCCCGACGGCCTTCTGCACCGAGGCGCTGTCCGGCGAGAACACGGTGACCCGGCCATCGTCCTCGATGTCGATCTTGGTGCCGGTCTGCTCCTGGATGGCGCGCACCACCTTGCCGCCGGGGCCGATGATCTCGCGGATCTTCTCCTGGCGGATCTTGATGGTCACGAAGCGCGGGGCGAACGGGCTCAGCTCGGTGCGCGGCTTCTCCAGCGTCTCGCGCATCTTGCCCAGCACGACCATCCGGGCCTCGCGGGCCTGCCGCAGCGCGTCCCGCATGATGTCGATCGACACCCCGGTGATCTTGATGTCCATCTGCAGCGCGGTGACGCCCTTCTCGGTGCCGGCGACCTTGAAGTCCATGTCGCCGTAGTGGTCCTCGGTGCCCATGATGTCGGTGAGGATCCCGAACTTGTCGCCTTCCTTCACCAGCCCCATGGCGATACCCGCCACGTGCGACTTGATCGGCACACCGGCATCCATCAGCGCCAGGGAGGCGCCACACACGCTGGCCATGGACGACGAGCCGTTGGACTCGAGGATGTCGGACACCACGCGGATCGTGTACGGGAAGTCTTCCTTGGCCGGCAGCACGCCCTCGACGGCGCGCTCGGCCAGGGCGCCGTGACCGATGTCCCGGCGTGAGGGCGAGCCGAAGCGCCGCACCTCGCCGACCGAGAAGGACGGGAAGTTGTAGTGCAGCAGGAAGTGGCGGTAGGACTCCCCTTCCAGCGCCTCGATCTTCTGCTCGTCGGCCTTGGTGCCGAGCGTGGCGGAGACCAGCGCCTGCGTCTCGCCGCGCGTGAAGAGCGACGAGCCGTGGGCCCGCGGCAGATACGCCACCTCGGTCGAGATCGGCCGGATCTCGGTGACCTTGCGACCGTCGACCCGCAGCCCGCGCTCCACGATCATGCGGCGCACTTCCGCGCTCTCCACTTCCTCGAACGCGGCCCGCACCGCACCCTTCTTGTCGTCGGTGAGACTCAGGGCGGTCCACACCTCGTCGAACACGCGGGAGACGGCCTCGGAGCGCGCGTGCTTCTCGTGGGTGGCCAGGGCCGCAGCCAGCTTGCCACTGGCGATCTCGCGCACCCGCGCGGCCAGCGCCAGATCCTTGCCGGCGTTCGGATCGAACGCCCAGCGCGGCTTGCCGGCCTGCGCGACGAGATCCTTCTGGATGCGCGCCAGCCGCCGGCACTGCTCGTGGCCGAAGGCGATCGCCTCCAGCATCTTGTCCTCGGACACTTCCTTGGCACCGGCCTCGACCATCAGCACGGCTTCTTCGGTGCCCGCCACGATGAGCTCGATCTGCGAGGCTTCCTGCTCGGCCGTCGTCGGATTGGCGATGAACTGGCCATCGACGAGACCGACGCGGACGGCGCCGACCGGACCGCTGAACGGAATGCCCGAGATCGCCAGCGCGGCGGAGGCGCCGTTCATCGCTAGGACATCGGGATCGTGCTGGGGATCGCCCGAGATCACCAGGCAGATGACCTGGATCTCGTTGCGAAAGCCGTCGGGGAAGAGCGGCCGGATCGGCCGGTCGATCAGGCGGCAGGTCAGGATCTCCTTCTTGACCGGCGCGCCCTCGCGCTTGAAATAGCCGCCGGGGATCCGCCCGCCGGCGTAGGCACGCTCCCGATACTCGACCGTCAGTGGGAAGAAGTCCTGGCCCTCGCGGGCGCTCTTGGCGCCGACCACGGTGGCGAGCACCATGCTGGCACCGAATCGGACGACGACTGCACCGTCGGCTTGCTTGGCCACCTTGCCCGTCTCGATGGAGAAGGGGAGGCCGTGGATGTCGATCTGTACGCTGTGGCTCATACGAACGTTTGTCCTCGTGGTTCGGCGGTCACCCGGCGAACACCTAGTGTGAGGGGCGCTCGGGCGCGCGATCGATCGCGCGCACCGCACCCGCCAAGGGCCCCCGGGGTCTCTCCGTCCGAGGACCAGTCATGTGCTGCAACGCACCCGCCGTCAACGGCGGATGCCGAGCCTCTCGATGAGCGCCCGATAGCGCTCCGCGTCCTTTCCCTTCAGGTACTCGAGCAACCCCCGGCGCTTGCCGATCAGCATCAGCAATCCCCGCCGCGAGTGATGGTCCTTCGTGTGCGCCTTGAAGTGCTCCGTGAGGCCGTTGATGCGCTCGGTCAGAAGCGCGACCTGGACCTCGGGCGAGCCGGTGTCGCCTTCGTGCACCCGGAACTGCTCGATCAGGCCTTTCTTACGAACGACCGCAAGCGCCATGGGAAGGTCTCCTCCAATCGCCTCGTCCCAGAGACGCATCCCCAGGGCGGGTTCAAAAAAACTTTGTTTTGTCAGCAGATAGGAGCGAAGGGTACCACGGGGTGGGCCGGAAGTAAAGTTAGCGGGCCGCGAGCCCTACCCGGGCAGCCTCCACGTCCCTGGCGATCTGGGCCTTGAGATCCTCCACCGAGGAAAACCGCATCTCCTCCCGGAGGTGAAGCATGAAGTCCAGACGCATCCGGCGGCCGTAGAGATCGCCCGTGAAATCCAGCAGATGCGCCTCGATCGCCAGGGTCGTCTCCGCAAACGTCGGGCGCACGCCGATGTTGACGACGGTCGGGTGGACGACGCCATCGACGTGCGCCAGGCAGCCGTACACTCCGCGCGGGATGAGGAGATTGCCGTCGGGCGCGAGGTTCGCCGTGGGAAACCCCAGGGTGCGCCCGCGGCCGGCGCCGCTCGTCACCGTCCCCCCGATCGCGTAGGGCCGTCCCAGGAACCGGGCCGCCGCGACGACGTCACCCCGCTGCAGGGCGGTCCGGACCTCGCTCGACGAGACCGGCACGCCCCCCACCGTGAGGGGCGGCACGACGTGTGCCTGGAACCCGAGTCGGCTCGCCAGCTCTTGCAGGAGGCCGGCATCGCCGCGGGCCCCCCGCCCGAATCGATGATTGAACCCGACGACGATCTGTTGCGCCCGGAGGCGCCCGAGGAGCACTTCTTTCACGAAGGCCTCCGGCTCGACGGCGGCAAGCTCCGGGGTGAAGCTCAGGACGACGACCCCGTCCACGCCGGTCTCGGCGATCAGCGCCAGGCGCTCCTCGACTGTCGTGATGCTGCGGGGGGCGCGCGCGGGCTGCAGGATCTCGATGGGATGTTGCTCGAACGTGCAGGCGAGCGCCTGCAGTCCGGCCTCCCGCGCGTGCGTCACGGCCGTGCCGAGAATGGCCCGGTGCCCGAGGTGGACGCCATCGAAGGTGCCGAGGGCGACCACGCTGGGACGCGCGTCAGGCGGGAAGGACTCGAGGCCCCGGACGATCTGCATGAAGGATCCGCACCGGCCGGGTCTGTCGCCCGCCGAGCACGACCTCCCCGACCCCGAGCATCCGGCCGTCGGCCGCGTGCACGCGCGTCAGTGTCCCATCGGCCGCCCCCGCCGGCGCGACGTCGACGGGCTGACCGTGCTCGAAGCGCTCGGTGGCCCGCGAGTCGAGGCGGACGGACGGCCAGCCCGGCAGCGTCGCGGCGGCCGGCTGCACCCGCGCCCAGAGCGCGGGTGCGGGAGCGGTCGAGAGCACCTCCCAGGACGTCGCCGCCTCGAGCGTGAAGGGTCCCACGCGGGTCCGTACCAGTCGCTCCACCGCCGCGCCACAGCCCAGGGCGGCGCCCAGATCACCGGCCAGCGCGCGGATGTAGGTGCCCTTGCCACACACGATCGAGAGCCGGACGGACGCCCCGGTGACGTCCTCGACGTCGAGCGCGTGGATCACCACCTCGCGCGGCTCGCGCGGGACCTCGATCCCCTGCCGCGCCAGCTCGTACAGTCGCTGGCCCTGATGGTGAATCGCCGAGTACATCGGTGGCACCTGCTTGATGCGGCCGACGAAGCCGCGGGCCGCGGCCTCGATCTGCGCGCGGTCCACGCTGCCCACCGTCGAGGTCGAGAGCACCCGTCCACTCAGGTCGCCGGTGTCGGTGACGACGCCCAGTCGGAGCGTCGCCACGTACGCCTTGTCCTGGTCGGCCAGATACGGCATCAGCTTGGTCGCTTCGCCGAGCAGGATCGGCAGCACGCCGGTGGCGTCCGGGTCCAGCGTGCCGGCGTGGCCGACCCGCTTGAGGCCGAGCCGGCGGCGCACGAGCGCCACCGCGTCGAATGACGTGACCCCGGCGGTCTTGTCGACCGCCAGCACGCCCGAGTCGCTCATGGCCGGGTCGGGATCGAAGCCGCCGGCTCGCCGCGCATCGCGGCGTGCACCGCGGCCAGTACGTCGCGCGTCACCGCCGCCAGGGCGCCGGGCACCGTGCAGCCGGCGGCGTTGGGATGCCCGCCCCCGCCGAATCGCGCAGCGATGCGGTTCACGTCGACATCGCCCTTGCCACGCAGGCTCACCTTCACGGTGCCGCCGCGCTCGCGCAGCAGACACGCGACGCGGACGGAAGCGATGGACCGCGGGTAGTTCACCAGCTCCTCGGACTCGATGAACGTCTCGGGGACCGCGCCGCTGGGGAGCGCCAGCCACGCCACGCGTCCGTCCTCGCTGACTTCCACGCGGGCCAGCGATTCGCCGAGCCAGCGCAGCGCGTCAGTCGGCCGGCGCTCGTAGAGGGCTGAGGAGACCACCGCGGGCTCGGCGCCGGCGGCGACCAGCTCGGCAGCGATCCGGAACGTCTCCGGCGTCACGTTCGAGTAGCGGAACGAGCCCGTGTCGGTGTGGATCGCGGTGTAGAGATTGGTGGCGATCCCCGGGGTGAGCGGCAGGCCGAGCCCCACCAGGAGCCGGTAGACCATCTCCCCGGTGGCGGCCGCGCCGGTGTCGATCCAGTTCACGTGACCGTACCGGCGGTTGTCGGGATGGTGGTCGACGTTGACGACCACCGAGGCGGCGGCCTTCGCCTGATCGATCAGGCCTTCGGTCCGATCGGGGTTGGGACAGTCGGTCAGCACCGCCACGTCGAGCGGCCCGGTCACCACGGGCAGGACGCGATAGTGATCGACCCCCGGCAGAAAGCCGAGCGCGCCCGGCGCCGGGTGCGGGCCGCCGTACGTCACCGTCCAGCCGGACGCCTCGAGCGCCGCGCCGAGGGCCAGCAGCGTGCCGAGCACGTCGGCATCGGGGTGCACGTGGCCGAGCATCAGGGCCCGTCCGGGCGCGCGGCGAAACGGCGTCAGGACCTCCGCGGGAACCGACGCGCTCATCGCCCCTCGTCCTTCACCTTTTGCAAGATGGACTGGATGCGCGCAGCGTGCTCCATCGACCGGTCCGGCCGGAAGTCCACGTCGGGCGTCACCCGGAGGTCGAGGTGCTGGCGCAGCCAGTTGCGCACGAAGCCGCGCGCGCTGGACAGGGCGGCCAGCGACCCCTCCCACTGTCGCTCGTCGCCGAGCACCGAGACGAACACCTTGGCCACTCGCATGTCCTTGGACGTCTCGACCTCGGTCACCGTCACAAATCCGAGCCGGGGATCCTTCAGCTCACGCTGGAGGAGATTGGACACCTCCTCCTTGATCAGCTGGTTGACCCGGTCCAGACGCTTGCCCTGCATTACAGGATCTCCACGAAGGTCTCGAGCACTTCACCTTCGACAGTGTTCTCGATGAAGTCCAGCGCCTTGGAGACGACCTCGTTGGCGTGGCGAGAGTCGGCCGAGACGTAGGCGATCGCGAGCGTCGCACGCTGCCAGGTGTCCTGGTGGTCCACCTCGGCGACCGAGCACTCGAACCGGGCCCGAACCTTTTGCTTGAGGCCCTTGAGGACGTGCCGCTTGCCTTTGAGTGAGTCCACGTCGGGCAAGTGCAGCTCGACCATCCCCAGGGCGACGCGCGCCGCCGACACGTTGGCCTCCGCCACCTGCCGCGCTACAGCGTGCGCGCGACTTCCTCGCTCGTGTACGCCTCGATGATGTCTCCGGGTTGCAGACCGTTGACGCTCTCCACGCCGATACCGCAGTCCAGCCCGGTGAGCACCTCGCGGACGTCGTCCTTGAACCGGCGGAGCGAGGTGATCGCCCCCTGGCCGAGCACGGTGGTCCCACGCCTGACGCGGGCCAGGGCGCCGCGGGTCATCTTGCCCTCCATCACCTGCGAGCCGGCGATCGGGCCCAGCTTGGAGATGACGAAGATCTGCTTGACCGTCGCCCGACCCAGGATCGTCTCGCGGATCTCCGGGGCCAGCAAGCCTTCCAGCGCGGCCTTGACGTCGTTGATCGCCTCGTAGATGACGTTGTAGTCACGCACGTCCACGCCGTTGGCCTGCGCCTGGCTGGCCGCCTTGGGCTCGGTCTTGACGTTGAAGCCCAGCACGATCGCGTTGGACGCCGAGGCCAGCATCACGTCGCTCTCGTTGATGGCGCCCGCCGAGCTGTGGATGACCTTCAGCTTCACTTCCTCGGTGCTCAGGCGCTCGAGCGATTCGGCCAGCGCCTCCACCGAGCCCTGCACGTCGGCCTTGATGATGAGCCGCAGCTCCTTGACCTCACCGGTCTGGATCTGCTTCTGCAAGCTCTCCAGTGTGATCCGGGTCGAGGCCTTGCCGCGAGCCTTCTCGCGGTCCGAGCGCATGGTCGCGATCTGCCGCGCCTTGCGCTCGTCGGAGACCGCCACCAGCACATCGCCGGCCTGGGGCACGCCCGAGAGCCCGAGGATTTCCACGGCGTCCGAGGGGCCGGCCGACTTCATCTTCCGGCTCCCGGCGTCGATGAGCGCGCGAATCCGCCCCGAATGGGAGCCGACCACGACGGCGTCGCCCTCGCGCAGCGTGCCCGTGCGGATGAGCGCGGTGGCGACCGGCCCGCGACCACGATCGAGTCGACCCTCGATGATGACGCCCTTGGCGGCCCGGTTGGGATTGGCCTTGAGCTCGAGCACTTCCGCTTGCAGGGCCGTCAGCTCCAGGAGCTGATCGATCCCGGTGCCCTTCTTGGCCGAGGTCGGCACGAAGATCGTCTGGCCGCCCCAGTCCTCGGGCACGAGCCCTTGATTGGACAGCTCACGCTTGACGCGATCGGGCTCGGACTCGGGCTTGTCGATCTTGTTGACGGCCACGATGATCGGCACGTTGGCCGCCCGCGCGTGGTTGATGGCCTCGATCGTCTGCGGCATCACGCCGTCGTCGGCGGCCACCACCAGGATGACGATGTCGGTGGCCTGCGCGCCGCGGGCCCGCATGGCGGTGAACGCCTCGTGGCCCGGGGTGTCGAGGAACGTGACCTTGCCGTGGCTGGTCACCACCTGGTAGGCGCCGATGTGCTGGGTGATGCCGCCGTGCTCCTTCTCGGCCACCTTGGTGCGCCGGATGGCGTCGAGCAGCGACGTCTTGCCGTGGTCGACATGGCCCATCACGGTGACGACCGGTGGCCGCAGCTGCAGCTGGCTCGTGTCGCCGCCGGCCTCTTCCTCCTCGATGACCTCGCCCTCGACCGAGCGGATCTCGAGATCGAAATGAAACCGATCGGCAACGAGCTTGGCCTCGGTCGGGTCGAGCAGGTCGTTGACCATCTTCATCACGCCGAGCTCGATCAGTGCCTTGATGACCTCGCCGGACTTGCGGCGCATCTTCTCGGCCAGCTCGGCCACCGTCACCGACTCGGGCACCCGCACCAGCTCGCGCTTGATCTCGACCGGCGGCGGCGGAGGCGGCGGGGGCTCCACCGCAGCGGCGGCCGGTCGGATGACCTCGGCCGGCGGAGCCGAACGCGGCGGTACGAACACCGGCGGCGCACTGGCTGCCGCGGGGGGCGCCACGGGCTGAGCCGGACGCGGAGGGGGCGGCGGCGCCGCCGGACGAGGCGGCCCCTGCGTGATGCGCGGCTGCGAGAACGGTCCTGACGGATGGCGCGACGGGCGCGACGGCGGGGGTGGCGGCGGCGACGAGCGCTCCAGCGGCCGGAACGGAACGATCTTCGGCTCGGGCTTGCGGACCCCGGGAGCGGCCGGCGCGGGCGCCGGACTCAGCGGCGCCGGCGGCGCGGCGGCGGCCGGCTTCATCGTCTCCGTCGGCGCCGGGGCCGGCGGCGGCGCGGGGGCCGGCGCCACCGGGGCGATACGCGGCGGCTCCGCCGCGATCTCGGCCGCGGGCTTCGCGACGATCGGGGGCTCGGGGGTGAGCTCGACGGGCTTGGGCTTGACGATCGTGGCAGCCGCTGGCCTGGCGTCGGCGGTCTCCTCGACCGTCTCGTCGCCGGTCTTCTTGGCCCGAAGCGGCTTCCTGACGATGACGGCCTGGCCGTCGGCGCCGATGACCGGCTCCGTCTTCGGCTTGGCAACGCGCTTGGCCTTGACCGTCTCTTCCGGGAGCTCGCGCCCCTTGCCGAGCTTCACCCGCAGCTCGTTGGCGAGCTTCTGGTCCAGAGGTGTCATGGCGCGCACGCCCTTGTGGCCCATCTCCTCGGCCGCGACCATCAGGTCCTTGCTGGTCACGCCGAGCTCCTTCGCGAGCTCGATCACTTTGATCTTCGTCGCTGCCAATTCCCCCTCACCTCCTGTGAACGACAAGCATCGACTGCGTCTCCGTCTCGCCGCACACCGCGCGCTCGAGCCCCTCGTCCAGGCGGCACGCCCCACGCAGCGCGTGCGAGAGCCGTCCGCCCTTCAGCAGGCGCTCCAGGCAGGCCGCGTCGGCGCACACATAGGCGCCGCGACCCGCTGCCGCACCACTGGCGTCGCGCACCACCACACCGTCGGCACGGCGAACCAGCCGGACCAGCTCGCGCTTGGCGCGACGCTGGCGACAGCCCAGGCACGTGCGGAGCGGGACATGCTTCACGCGTCCGCCGGCGGGCGTTCGCCGTCCACCGCCGGGACTTCCACCGTCGGCTCCGCCGCGGGCTCGGGCTCAGGTTCAGGCTCGGGTTCGGCGTGGGCCGCCACCCAGGCCACCGCCGCCGAATAGATCTTGTCGGCCAGATCGCCGACGGCGGGCAGCGCGGCCAGCGCCTCGCGCCCCGACTCGACGATCGCCCGCGGCGACTTCAGTCCGGCCTCCTCGAGTGCCTGGGCGACCTCGACGGTCGCGCCGAGGCTCGTGAGCGCCGCCCGCGACTCCTCGGCATCCGCACGCTCGGTCTCGACCTCGCCCTCGCTCTTGATGTCGATCCGCATGCCGGTCAGCTTCGCGGCCAGGCGCGCGTTCTGCCCCTTCTTGCCGATGGCCAGCGACAGCTGGTTGTCGGGCACGATCACCAGCGCCGAGGGCTGCCCTTCGCCGTCCTCCTCGATGGTGACGCCCGACACCTTGGCCGGCGACAGCGCCCGGGCCACGAACGTCGCCGGATCGTGCGACCACTCGATGATGTCGATCTTCTCGCCCCGCAGCTCGCGGCTGATGACCTGGATCCGCGTGCCGCGCAGACCGACGCAGGCGCCGATCGGGTCGACGTCGCGCTTGGTCGAGGCCACCGCGACCTTGGCGCGCTCGCCGGCCTCCCGGGCCGTGGCCTTCACGACCACGATGCCTTCCTGGATCTCCGGGATCTCGGTCTCGAAGAGCCGAGCGAGATAGCCCGGGTGCGTGCGGGACAGCGTGATCTGCGGCCCCTTGGTGCTGCGCCGGACCTCGAGCACGAAGGCGCGGATGCGATCGCCGGGGTTGTAGCGCTCGCCGGGAATCTGCTCGCGGTCGGGCAGGATCGCCTCGGCCTTGCCGATCTCGAGGATCACGTTGCGCTTCTCGATGCGATGGACCACGCCGCGGAGGATCTGCCCCTCCTTGCCGGCGAACTCCGAGTAGATGCCCTCCCGCTCGGCGTCACGCACCTTCTGGAGGATCACCTGCTTGGCGGTCTGCGCGGCGATGCGTCCGAGATCCTGCAGCGGCTTGTCCTGGAGCAGCTCGAGCTCCACGTCCAGCTCGGCCTCCGCCGTCAGGGCCTTGGCATCGGCGAGGCTGATCTCGAGCTCGGGGTCGGCGACCGCCTCGACGACCTTCTTGCGATGGTAGACGCGGAACTCGCCGGTCTTCCGGTCGATGTGAATGCGGATGTTGTCGCCCGGGCCCAGTGACTTTCGCGAGGCCGACAGCAGGGCAGACTCCAGCGCCTCGAAGAGGACCTCTTTATCGATCCCCTTCTCCCGGCCCAGCTGATCGATCACGATGATCAGTTCTCGGTTCATGATTCAGCCGCCCGTCGCGGCCACGGCACCTCGGCCTCGAGACGGGCCTTGGTGACCCGCTCCCGGGGCAGCTCCACGCGTTCGCCGTCACGGTCCAGCGTAAGCCGCGCGTCATCCACATCCGCCAAGCGTCCGCGGAATTCTTCGCCGCCGGCCAGCCAGCAGCGCACCCGCTTGCCGAGCGCCCAGCGAAACTCACGATCCTTCCGGAGCTGGCGATCCAGCCCCGGTGACGAGACCTCGAGATCGTACGCCTCCTCGATCAGGTCTGACGCGTCGAGGACGTCTCCCACTTCCCGGCTGAGGCGGCGGCAGTCCTCGACGCCCACCCCACCCGCCTTGTCCACGAACAGCTTAAGCAGACCACGGGGACGGTGCGCCCGCCACTCCAGATCCACGAGCGTGAGCCCGTGATCGCGGAGGACGGGCTGCACGGCCTCCTCGATTCGGAGCTCCCGTTCGTTGTCCTGCATCCCACCCACAAAGTAAAAAAGTGGGCGACGCCCACTTTTTCGAGACTTTAGCACGGGTGTTGCCGAGAGGCAACACCGAGTCGGCTCACGACAGGTGCGAGAGCACCTCCAGGGACTGGAGCGTGGCGAGGACCTGGTCTCGGGGAACCCGCTGCTCGCGGCGCGGGGCGCGGCGTTCCTTGACCTCCACCAAGCCCTCCTTGGCCAGGGCGTTGCCGATCGTCACCCGGACCGGCATCCCCATCAGATCCGCATCTTTGAACTTCACGCCCGGCCGCTCGTCGCGATCGTCTAGCAGCGCGTCGAGCCCGGCCTTCTGGCAGGCGGCGTAGATCTCCTCCGCCGCGGCCATCTGGCCGGCGTCGCGCACGCTCACGACCACGATGTGCACGTGGAAGGGCGCGATGGCCGCGGGCCACACGATGCCGTCGGCGTCGGCCAGCTGCTCGATGGCGGCAGCCGCGATGCGCGCTGGGCCGATGCCGTAGCTGCCCATGACGATCGGCTGCTCCTTGCCCGACTCGTCGAGGTACCGGGCACCGAGGGCCTCGGCGTACTTGGTCCCCAGCTTGAAAATGTTGCCGACCTCGATCACCTTCTGGATTGCGAGCGGCTTGCCGCACTGCGGGCAGGCCTCGCCGCCCTCCACCGTGTGCAGATCGAGGAAGCGGGCCTCGAAATCGCGCCCCGGCGTGACGCCGCGCAGGTGGAAGCCCTCGCGGTTGGCGCCCACCACGTACACACCGTCCTTCAGGTGTTCATCGGCCAGCATCGTCACCCGGGCGCCCACGGGCCCGATGGAGCCGGGCGGCGCTCCCAGCAGGCTCGCGATCTCGTCCGGCTGGGCGGGCCGGAAGTCATGCCCCACCACCCGCGCGAGCTTGCGCTCGTGCAGGGCGTGGTCACCACGGAGGAGGACCAGCACCGGGCCGCCCGCGGTCTGGTAGAGCAACGACTTGATCGTGAGCCGCGGATCGATCTTCAAGAGCGCGCTCACCTCGGCGATGGTGCGGACGCCGGGCGTGGCCACTTCCTCGCGCGTGGCGGGAGGAAATGCGGGGACGGCCGGCACCCCGCGCGCGATCTCGACGTTGGCCGCGTAGCCGCACGCCGCGCAGAGCGCGATCTCGTCCTCGCCCGCCGCGCAGGGCGCCTGGAACTCGTGGGCGCCGAGGCCGCCCATCATGCCGGTGTCGGAGAGCGCGACGTAGAACGTGAGGCCGCAGCGCTCGAAGATCTTCCGGTAGGCCGCCTCGTGCAACGCATAGGAGCGATCGAGCGCCGCCACGTCGGGATCGAGCGTGTAGGAGTCCTTCATGACGAACTCGCGCGTGCGCAGCACGCCCGAGCGCGGCCGGGCCTCGTCGCGTTCCTTGGTCTGAATCTGGTACCAGATCTGCGGCAGGTCGCGGTAGGAGCGGATCTCGCGGGCGGCGAGCCAGGCGATGACCTCCTCGTGGGTCATGCCCAGGACCATGTCGCGGCCCCAGCGGTCCTTGAGCTTGAACATCTCGGGGATGCCGTCCCAGCGCCCGCTCTTCTGCCAGATCTCGGCCGGGTGGATCACCGGCATCGTGATCTCCTGCCCGCCGATGGCGTTCATCTCCTGCCGGATGATCGCCGTGATCTTGTCGTGCACGCGATGGCCGATCGGCAGGTAGACGTAGATGCCGGCGCCGAGCTGACGGACCAGCCCGGCCCGCAGCATGAGCTTGTGCGAGATAGCCTCGGCGTCCGCCGGGTCCTCGCGCAGCGTGGGCACCAGCGACTTCGCCATCCGCATCCTAGTGGGCGTCCTTCTTCTTGTTGGCGCCCTTGACGCCCGGCTCGTAGCGGAGCCGCTCGACCGGTGTGCCGCCCAGGATGTGGGACTGCACGATCTCCTCGAGATCGCTCTGCTGCACGCCGCCGTACCACACGTTTTCCGGGTAGACCACGATCATCGGCCCGTGGCCACACTGCGAGAAGCAGCCGGCCTTGTTGATGCGGACCTGCTGCTGGCGGCCGGCCTTGACGATCTCGCCGCGCAGGTACTTCACGAACCCCTCGACGTCGCCGTCCTTGGGGCAGTCGTCGCCGGTGGTGCACACGAACACGTGGCAGTCGTATTGGCCCATCAGGCACTCGCTCCCGCCGCTTCCTTCGCGGCCCGCCGCTCGCTCAGGAACTTGTCCACTTCCTCGCGCATCGCCGTCACGATCTCCTTCTCCGGCACCTTCCGGATGACCTCCCCGCCCTTGAAGATGAGCCCGATCCCGCGGCCGCCGGCCACGCCGATGTCGGCGGCGCGCGCCTCGCCCGGCCCGTTGACCTCGCAACCCATCACGGCGATGTGGATCTCCTCGTTGAGACCGCGGAACTCGTCCTCGACTTCCCGGGCGAGCTTCACCAGATCCACATCGGCGCGGCCGCACGACGGGCACGACACGAAGGTCAGCCCGCCCTTGCGCAGCCCCAGCGATTTCAGGATATCAATGCCGACCCGGACTTCCTCGGTGGGATCGGCCGAGAGCGAGACCCGGATCGTGTCGCCGATGCCCTCGCTCAGCAGCGCCCCCAGCCCGACCGCCGACTTGATGGTCCCCACGCCCGGGGTGCCCGCCTCCGTGACCCCCAGGTGGAACGCGTAGTCCACCTGATCGGCCAGCATCCGATAGGCCTCGATCATCGTCAGCGGATCGGAGGCCTTGAGCGAGACCTTCATCTCCGGGTAGTTGCACTCTTCCAGGATGTGGATGTGCCGCAACGCGGATTCCACCATGCCCTTGGCGCTCGGACCGCTGTACTTCTCGAGCAGATCCTTCTCGAGCGACCCCGCGTTCACGCCGATGCGAATCGGGATCTTGCGGTCCTTGGCCAGGGTCACGACCTCCATCACGAACTTCTTGCCCCCGATGTTGCCGGGGTTCAGCCGCAGGCCGTCCACCCCCTGCTCGAGCGCGATGAGGGCCAGCTTGTAGTTGAAGTGGATGTCGGCGACCAGCGGGATGCGGATCTGCCGCTTGATCTCGCCCAGCTTCTCGGCGGCCTCGCGCACCGGCACCGCGCAGCGCACGACGTCACAGCCGGCCGCCTCCAGCGCCCAGATCTCGAGCAGCGTGGCCTGCACGTCGCGGGTGTCGGTCTTGGTCATCGACTGCACGGTGAGCGGAGCGTCGCCGCCCACCTTGAGGTTGCCGAGCGTGATCTGCCGCGTCTTGCGCCGAGTGATCATGCACTCCGTCCTATCGGAAGAATTTGAAGGCGTCGATGCGAACCAGGTCGTTGTAGAGCGCGTAGACCATCAGCAGCATCAGGAGCACGAACCCCACCTGCTGCGCCATCTCGCGCTTGCGCGCGGCCAGCGGCCGGCCGAGCACGCCCTCGATCGTGAAGAAGAGCAGGTGGCCGCCGTCGAGCATGGGCACCGGGAGCAGGTTCAGCACACCCAGGTTCACGCTGATGATGGCGGTGAACAGCGCCAGCGACGCCATGCCGTCCTTGGCCTGGCGTCCGGCCTCGGTCGCGATCTGGATCGGTCCGCCGATGTTGGACGAGTCGATCTGGCGCGACACGAGCTTCCACAGGCCCTTGACCGTCAGCACCGTCATGTCCCACGTCTTGACCGTGCCGTAGCCGGCGGCCATGAGGGGGTTGTACGGCTCGAACCGGACCGCCTTGGTCGCGATGCCGGCCTGGATCCGGCCGACCTCGCGCTCCTGACCGTCGGCCCCCTTCTCGCGCACGGCGTCGGGCGTGACCGTGAGCGTGAGCGGCTTGCCGTCCCGCTCGACGGTGAGCGGCAACGCCTGGCCCGGCCGGCTGCGGATCGCCTCGACGAGATCCTCGGGCGTGAAGACCGGCTGTCCCGCCACGGCGGTGACCACGTCGCCGGCCTGCAGCCCGGCGCGCTTGGCCGGCGAATCGGCGCTCACCGAGCTGATCTGGGGGATGAGCTGAGGGCCGGCACCGATGTCCCAGATCTCGCGCGGCTCACGGAACACCGGATCAGGGACGCTGCGCAGGCGCGGCGTGACTGTCACGGTGCGCTCGGCGCCCTCGCGTCGCACCTTCAACTCGAGCGGACGCCCGTTGGCGCTGGAGAGCGCACGCTCAAGATCTTCCCAGTACGCGATCGGGCGCCCGTTGACGGCGACCACCGTCTCATCGGTGCGGAGCCCGGCGGTGGCGGCCGGGCCGCCGTCCGCCACGCGACCCACCACCGGCGGCCACACCGGCCGGCCCAGCGTGCCGAGCACGACCGCAAAGATCAGTGCGGCCAGCACCAGGTTCATCCCGGGCCCGGCGAAGACGATCAGGAAGCGCGCCCACAGCGGCTTCTTGGCGAAGGCCTTGGCCGGATCGTAGGTCGTCCCGCCGCCCCCCTCGAGGGGGTTGTCCTCCTCGCCCATCATCTTGACGTAGCCGCCCATCGGGATCACCGACAGGCAATACTCCGTCTCCTTGCCGCGCCAGCGCAGGAGAACCGGGCCGAAACCGATCGAGAAGCGCTCGACACCGACCCCGCACCAGCGAGCCACGAAGAAGTGACCGAGCTCGTGGATGAGGATCAGCAGGCCGATGACGATGACGAACGAAACGATCGTGGTGGTCACTGCCGGGCACCTCCAGCGAAAGCGTCGATCCATTCGCCGACGCGACGGCGCGCCTCGGCATCGACGGTCACGCATTGCTCGATAGATGTCAGCGCCGCCGCCGGCAA
>Ga0075428_100000210_pt1 | contig 56294 bp, 59 predicted proteins | sample RhiMetdeltSRZDD2_FD_75291 | JGI IMG/M metagenome (GOLD analysis project Ga0075428, IMG submission 75291) | Populus rhizosphere microbial communities from Tennessee, USA - Rhizosphere MetaG P. deltoides SRZDD2 | ecosystem: Host-associated > Plants > Roots > Rhizosphere > Soil | place: USA... | reverse complement strand
CCGAAGACTTCGCTGACGATCACGACGCCGGGTCGGCGATCGACGCGTCGGCGAAGGCGGCGGCGCGGATGCGACAGCTGTCGCACGCGCCGCAGGGCCGGTCGCCGCCGCGGTAGCAGCTGTACGTGAGGTGCAGCGGGGCGTCGAGCTCGATCGCCAGGCGCACGATGTCGGCCTTGGGCATGGCGATCAGCGGTGCCCGCACGTCGACCGGGTTGCCTTCGACGCCGCGCTTGAGCGCCAGCGCGGCAGTAGCGGCGAAGGCGTCGACGAACTCCGGCCGGCAGTCGGGATATCCGCTGTAGTCGAGCGCGTTGACGCCGATGTAGACCGCGTCGAGATCGCGTGCCTCGGCGATGCCGACGGCGACGGCGAGGAAGATGAGGTTGCGAGCCGGCACGTACGTGACGGGGATGCCGGCGCCGCCGTCGTCCGGGATCGCGATCGTGTCGTCGGTGAGGGCCGAACCACCCCAGCCCCGGAGGTCGATCGGGACGACCAGGTGCTCGGCGCCGTAGCTTGCGGCGACGGCGGCGGCGTGACCGACCTCGACCTTGTGGCGCTGGCCGTAGTCGTAGGTGACGGCGAGCACCTCGTCGCAGTCGCGGTCGGCGATCGCCAGGCACACGGTTGAATCGAGCCCGCCGGAGAGGATGACGCCGGCGCGAGTCGTCACTCGCGCACGATCTCCACCGAGCAGTCGGCGGTCTCCCACAGGCGGAGGCGATCGATGGTGACGCCGGCCGCCTCGAGGACCTTCCACGCGTCCTGGGCGATGAGCTCGGCCGTCGGGTTGTCGAGAAGGTCGTTCAGGTACTTGTGGTCGTAGCGGGACAGGACTTCGCGCTCAATCACGTCGCGGAGATCGGCGAAGTCGATCACGATGCCGTCGGCGTTGAGCGGCCCGGCAACCGTCACCTCGAGGCGGTAGCCGTGACCATGGAGTTCACGGCACGCGCCGCTGTGCCACGGCAGCTGGTGCGCGGCTTCAAAGGTGAACACGCGCGTGACGGTCGTCCGCATCGTTGGAAACGCTACCCTTCGCCCGACAGCGATCGATCAGGGGGTTGGTCCGCGTGGCGAAGATCTGGGTTGTCGACAACGAACCGAGCCAGCGGTACCCGATTTACACGCGGGGAAACGTCGGCGAGGTGTTCCCCGAGGCGGTCGCGCCGTTGTCGTGGACCATCGCTGGAATCCCGCGGGCTGAGCCGGGGTGGCGCGACGCACTGGTGCGGTTCGGTGCGTTCGACCACGACGAGTTCGAGGACGGCAACCTCAACGCGCTCGGCGTGTTCGGTGGCTACTGCTATCTGAACGTCTCGATGTCGCGCATCCTCGCCGTGCGCACGCCCGGACTGACGCCCGAGCTGATGGACCAGACCCTGTTCGGCGCGTCGGAGTGCCCGCCGTACGACGCCCGGCCGACCGATGAGAGCAGCGCGCACACCGAACGCGTCCAGCAGACGTTGCAATGGGTGCTGACCACCGACGACCTGCCCGAGCTCCGCGACGACCAGCGCATGGTCGACGAGCTGGTGGCCACGCGGCCGGTGTTGGCGACGCTGACGAACGAGGAGCTCCTGGCCCACGCGCGAAGCCGCATGGAGCCGTTCCGCCACCTCTTCGCCCAGCACATCTTCATCACCTACGCGTCGACGGTTCCCGTCGGGATGCTGCAACAGATCTGTGCGGAGGTCGGCGACCCGACGCTCCCGATGCGGCTGGTCGCCGGGATCGGTGGGGTCGACTCGGCCGCGCCGTCGTGGGCGTTGTGGGAACTGGCTCGCCAGGTCGCCGACTCGCCGGCGCTGACCGCGGTGTTCGACGACGGCGTGTCCGGGATCGTCGAGCGGCTGGCCGCCCATCCGGACGGCAGCAAGTTCCTCCAGGGCCTCGACGACTTCCTCGATCAGTTCGGGTCACGCGGCCCCAACGAATGGGAGTTCTCGGCACCGACGTGGGGGACCGCACCCGAGTTGGCGCTGGCCGCGGTCGACCGGATGCGCAACGTTGAGGCCGGCACCGGCCCGCAGATGCACTGGGACGAGCGGGCCGAAGATCGCACCACGCTGACCGCGCAGGTAGCCGAGCAGCTCGCCGGCAACCCGGAGGTGCAGGGCCAGTTCCTTGCCGCGGTCCGCGCTGCCGGGTTGTTCCTCGCCGGCCGAGAGCGCACCAAGACGACGATCATCAAGACGACGCACGAAGCGCGCCTCGGGTTCCACGAGATCGCCCGACGCATGGTCGACACCGGACACTTCGAGCGCTTCCAAGACTTCGCCATGATCCGCGACGACGAGTACGACGACTTCCTCGCCGATCCTGCGAGCTTCCGCGACACGATCGCCGAGCGGCGAGAGTTGTTCGAGCAGCTTCAGGAACTCGATCCGCCGTTCATCTTGAGTGGCGTCGTTCCGCCGCTCGACGGATGGCGTCGCCGCGGCTCGAACCCGGTCGAGGTGGCCCGGAGCGGCGACGTCCTCGTGGGCATCCCCGGGTGCCCGGGTGAGTACACCGGTCGCGCCCGCGTGATTACGTCGCCCGACGATCCCGCCGCGCTGGAGCCCGGTGACGTGTTGATCGCGCCGATCACGGACCCGGCGTGGACGCCGCTGTTCGTTCCCGCCGGCGCGGTCGTCGTCGACGTCGGCGCCCAGATCAGCCACGCGGTGATCGTGTCGCGCGAGCTCGGGATCCCCTGCGTCGTGTCGGTGACCGACGGCACCCGTCGCATACCCGACGGCGCCACCGTCACCGTGAACGGCGGTACCGGAACGGTGACGGTCGTCTAGGCCTCGCCTTCGGAACCAGAGGTTCCTTGGCGAACCAACTGTGGTCGTCGCTCCGGGCACAGCCCTCCGCTCCTCCCGCCCGAAGACCTTCCGCGTCCAGCCGTGGGGGCCGGCCTACGGCCGGCGAGAAGCGGCCAGCGAAAGCCTTAGTCGCTGGCGTCGCCGTACGGCTCGCCGGCTTCGGCGTAGCAGTCGGCGTGGAAGTGTTCGACGCGGTCCCAGTTGCCCTCGACGTACACGTTGGCAATGACTTGGCGCCCCTGCGCGCGGGCCACGAACTTGACCGGCGCACCGCAGTGCACGCAGATCGCGGAGTTGCCCGGCTCAATGGTGCGCGTCACGGCGCGGCTCGTCGTCACGATCGTCTTAGCCATCTGACGTTTATCGGCATTTGCGTCAACCGACTTGAGCCGACCTCGGCATCTGGCCAGCCTAGGACCGCCTGCCGGTCCTGTTGACGGATTGGTCAAAAGCGTGTGACGCTTCCCTCGCGCTGGGGGTTGGGTACGTCCGCCGTGTACCCGCCCCCGGCGTTTTCGCGCCATCTACCTGGTCAGCGGCTTGTACTTGATCCGGTGCGGCTGGTCGGCGTCGGTCCCGAGCCGGCGCTTGCGGTCGGCTTCGTAATCGCTGTAGCTGCCCTCGTACCAGTGCACCGCGGAGTCGCCTTCGAAGGCGAGCATGTGGGTGGCAACACGGTCGAGGAACCAGCGATCGTGGCTGATCACCACGGTGCAGCCGGCGAACGAGAGGAGCGCCTCCTCCAGCGCTCGCAGCGTGTCGACGTCGAGGTCGTTGGTCGGTTCGTCGAGGAGAAGAACGTTGCCGCCCGAGCGGAGCACCGTCGCCAGCTGCACGCGGTTGCGTTCGCCGCCGGAGAGCTCGCCGACCTTCTTCTGTTGGTCGGAGCCCTTGAACCCGAAGCTCGACACATAGGCGCGACCGTGGATCTCGCGGCCGCCGACGAGGAGGCGGTCCTGGCCCCCCGTGATGGCCTCGTACACCGTGGCGTCAGGATCGAGGTTTTCCCGCGACTGGTCGACGTAGGCCAGGGAGACCGTCTGCCCGACGCGCAACTCGCCGTCGTCGGGCTTCTCGGCGCCGGTTACGAGCCGGAACAGGGTCGTCTTGCCGGCGCCGTTGGGTCCGATCACGCCGACGATCCCGCCCGGCGGCAACGAGAACGTCAGGTCGTCGATCAGCAGCCGGTCGCCGTAGCCCTTGACCAGCTTGTTGGTCTCGACGACGACATCGCCGAGGCGCGGGCCGGGCGGGATGGCGATCTCGAGTTTGTTGGCGCCAGCCTCGGCCGCCGCCGCTTCGGCCTCGGCGACCAGCGCGTCGTAGGCGTTGATGCGCGCCTTGCCCTTGGCCTGGCGGGCGCGCGGCGCCAAGCGGATCCACTCCAGCTCGCGCTCGAGCGTGCGTTGGCGGGCCTTGTCGGACTTCTCCTCGTTGGCGAGTCGGGCCTGCTTCTGCTCGAGCCACGACGAGTAGTTGCCTTCCCACGGGATGCCGTGGCCGCGATCCAGCTCGAGGATCCAGCCGGCCACGTTGTCGAGGAAGTACCGGTCGTGGGTCACCGCCACGACGGTGCCCGGGTACTCGGCGAGGAATCGCTCGAGCCAGGCGACCGACTCGGCGTCGAGGTGGTTGGTCGGTTCGTCGAGCAGCAGGAGGTCCGGCCGTTGGAGCAGCAGCCGGCACAGGGCGACGCGCCGACGTTCACCGCCAGACAGCGGGCCGACCTCGGCGTCGCCCGGCGGTAGCCGCAGCGCGTCCATCGCCACCTCGATGGTGCGATCGAGGTCCCATGCGTTGGCGGCCTGGAGCCGATCTTCGAGCTCAGCCTGCTGGACCCCGAGCTTGTCGAAGTCAGCGTCGGGATCGCCCCACTTCGCCATGAGGGCGTCGTACGTCGCCAGGAGATCGCGCGTGACATGCACGCCGTCCTCGACGTTCCCCTGCACGTTCTTGTTCGGATCGAGCACCGGTTCTTGGTGCAGCAGCCCCACGGTGAAGCCCGGCGTCAGTCGCGCTTCGCCGGTGTAGCCATCGTCCTCGCCGGCCATGATGCGGAGCAGCGAGGACTTGCCCGAGCCGTTGGCGCCGAGCACGCCGATCTTGGCGCCGGGGTAGAAGGACAGGTTGATGCCGCGGAGGACTTCGCGGTCCGGCGGGTGGAAGCGGCGCAGGTCGCGCATGGTGAAGATGAACTGGGCGGGCACGGGACCACGAAAGCTACCGAACTGTGGTCACTAGTCTTTTCTTAATGACTGAGTTCGGGGCCAACGACTGGCTCGTCGACGAGATGTACGAGCAGTACAAGGCCGATCCGGAGTCGGTCAGCGAGAGCTGGCGCGACTACTTCACCGACTACCGCCCGGCGAGCGACGGCACCGTCGCGGCGGCGCCGGCGCCGGCCAAGCCGGATGTGTCGGTGCCTGAGCAACGGAAAGCGCAACCTGACACCGACACGGCTCCTTCGGCGGGGGAGACGGTTCAGCCGGTGCGGGGCGCGGCGGCGCGGATCGTCGCCAACATGGAGGCGAGCCTCGGCGTCCCGACGGCGACGAGCGCGCGAGTGGTGCCAGCCAAGTTGCTCGAGGTCAACCGCACGATCCTCAACAACCACCTCACGCGGACGCGCGGCGGCAAGGTCAGCTTCACCCACATCATCGGGTACGCCATCGTGCAGGCGCTCAAGACCGTTCCCGTCCTGAACTCGTCATACGTGCCGGGCGAGTCGCCGGGCGTGATCCACCACGAGCACGTCGGCCTCGGGCTGGCCGTCGACGTCGAGAAGTCCGACGGTTCGCACACCCTTCTCGTGCCGTGCATCAAGGACGCCGACACGCTCGACTTCCACGGCTTCTGGGCCGCGTACGAGGACCTCATCCGCAAGGTGCGGCAGAACAAGATTGGCGTCGACGACTTCGGCGGCGTCACCGTCACGCTCACCAACCCCGGGACGATCGGCACCGTGCACTCGGTGCCGCGGCTGATGCCAGGGCAAGGCGCGATCATCGGCGCCGGCGCGCTGGACTACCCGGCCGAGTACCAAGCGGCCGACCCGCGCATGCTCGCCCAGATCGGCGTCAGCAAGGTGATGACGCTGACATCGACCTACGACCACCGCATCATCCAGGGGGCCGAGTCGGGACTGTTCCTCAAGCACGTGCACAACCTGTTGCTCGGCGAGGACGGCTTCTACGACGACGTGTTCCGCGCCATGGGCGTGCCCTACGAGCCGGTGCGCTGGCGGCGCGACGTCAACGCGCTCGACGAGCACCAGGCGCAGCTCGCCAAACAAGTGCACGTGCAGACGCTCATCAACATGTACCGCGTGCGCGGTCACCTCATCGCCGACCTGGATCCGCTGCGATGGAAGGAGCCCCACACCCACGCCGAGCTCGACCCGGCCACGTACGGCTTGACGATCTGGGACCTCGACCGCGAGTTCTACACCGACAACCTCGCCGGCCAGGACGTCATGAAGCTGGGCGACATCCTCGGTCTCTTGCGCAACGCGTACTGCCGCACCGTCGGCGTCGAGTACATGCACATCCAGGAGATGGACCAGAAGCGGTGGATCCAGGAGCACGTCGAGGGCGTGAGCACCGAGCTCACCCAAGAAGAGCAGCGGTACATCCTCGGCCGCCTCAACGCCGCGGAGGCGTTCGAGCGGTTCCTCCACACGAAGTACGTGGGCCACAAGCGGTTCGGCCTCGAAGGCGCCGAGAGCGCGATCCCGCTCGTCGACACGATCCTCGACGAAGCGGCTCGAAGCGGCCTGGCCGAGTCGGTGCTGGGCATGTCACACCGCGGTCGCCTCAACGTGCTCGCCAACATCATCGGCAAGAGCTACCGCGAGATGTTCAAGGAGTTCGAGGGCGACATCGACCCCGGAACCATCCAGGGCTCGGGCGACGTGAAGTACCACAAGGGTGCGGCGGGCAAGTTCGTCGGCCAGTCCGGCTCGGAGATCCCGGTCACCCTCGCGTCGAACCCGAGTCATCTCGAGGCCGTCGACCCCGTGGTCGAGGGGATGGCGCGCGCCAAGCAGGACCTGCTGCCCGATCGCTCGGGCGAGTACCCGGTACTACCGCTACTCCTCCACGGCGACGCCGCCTTCGCCGGCCAGGGCGTTGTCGCCGAGACGCTCAACCTCTCCGCCCTGCGCGGCTATGGGACGGGCGGGACGATCCACCTGGTGATCAACAACCAGGTCGGCTTCACGACGACGCCCGAGTCGGCCCGGTCGTCGGTGTACGCAACCGACGTGGCCAAGATGGTGCAGGCGCCGATCTTCCACGTGAACGGTGACGATCCCGAGGCCTGCGTGCGCGTGGCGCGCCTGGCGTTCGCGTTCCGGCAGGCGTTCAAGAAGGACGTCGTCATCGACATGGTCTGCTACCGCCGCTTCGGCCACAACGAGGCGGACGAGCCGAGCTACACCCAGCCACAGATGTACGAACGCATCGAGAACCGGCGGTCGGTCCGCAAGCTGTACACCGAGGCGCTGATCAACCGCGGTGACATCAACCTCGAGGAGGCAGAGAAGGCGCTCGACGACTTCTCGGCCCGGCTCCAGCAGGCCCTCGACGAGACCCGCCAATCGGCGCCGCCCAAGCCCACGGTGCTGCCGCCCGACATCAAGGTCGGCGAGGTCGCGCCGGCCATCGAGACCGGTGTCGCCCCCGCGGTGCTGGATCAGATCGCCGCCGCGCTGCATACGCCACCGGAAGGTTTCGGCGTTCACCCCAAGCTCGCCAAGCAACTCGAGCAGCGCGCCGCGCTCTACGCCGGCGGCGAGGTCGACTGGGCGCTGGGCGAGGCGCTGGCGTTCGGCTCGTTGCTGCTCGAAGGCACCGACATCCGCCTCTCGGGTCAGGACACGCGTCGCGGCACGTTCTCGCAACGCCACGCCGTCCTCGTCGACTATCACACCGGTGCCGAGCACCTGCCGCTGACCCAACTCGACCCGCAGCAGGGGCGGTTCTTCATCTACGACTCGCTGTTGTCCGAGTACGCGGCGCTCGGCTTCGAGTACGGCTACTCGGTCGAGCACAAGGAAGCGCTGGTCGCGTGGGAAGCGCAGTTTGGCGACTTCGCCAATGGCGCCCAGATCATCATCGATCAGTTCATTGCCGCCGCCGAGGACAAGTGGAACCAGACGTCGGGCCTCGTTTTGTTGCTGCCGCACGGCTATGAAGGCCAGGGACCGGAACACAGCTCGGCCCGCCTCGAACGTTTCCTGCAACTGACGGCCGAGGGGAACCTCCAAGTCGCCAACGCGACGACCGCCGCGCAGTACTTCCATTTGCTTCGCCGCCAGGTCAACCGCGACATCCGCGTGCCGCTGATTGTCTTCAGTCCGAAGTCACTGTTGCGGGCCAAGCCGGCCCGGTCGCCGGTGAGCGAACTGACGAGCGGCTCGTTCCGCGAGGTACTCGACGATCCGAACGTCGTTGATCCGAGCGCGGTGCAACGCGTGATCCTCGCCACCGGCAAGATCGCGTTCGACGCCATCGCCGCACGCGACCAGGGCAAGGGCAGCTGCGCGGTCGTCCGGGTCGAGCAGCTCTATCCGTGGCCCGAGGAGCAGATCGCCGCCGCCGTCGCTCGTTACGAGCACGCCACCGAAGTGGTGTGGCTGCAAGAGGAGCCCGAGAACATGGGCGCCTGGCACTTCGTCGACCACCGGCTACAAGGACTGCTCGGCGCCGACTACGAGCTGCGCGTCGTCAGCCGCGTCGAGTCGGGGAGCCCGGCCGCCGGCAGCGCGGCGATGCACGCGCTCGAGCAGGGCGACCTCCTCCAGCGCTGCCTCGGGTGACGCTGGTCGACTACGACCCGTTCGATCCCGGGGTCATCGCCGACCCGTACCCCTGGTACGCGGAGCTCCGGGCCGGTTCACCGGTCCGTTTCGTCGAGCAGCACGGCGTGTGGGCGGTCAGCCGTTACGCCGACGTGCTCCACGTGCTCCGGGACCCGGCGACGTACTCCTCGGCGCCGATGGCGGCCGGGATGGGGCCGGCGCTCGACACGCTGATCTCGCAGAGCGCGCAGTCCGGCGGCTTCCGTTGGCTGTTGTCGGCCGACCCGCCCGACCACACCGCGCTGCGCCGCATGGTGAGCAAGCCGTTCGTCCCTCGCGTCATCGCCGAACTCGAGCGCCGCATCGACGAGATCGCCAACGACCTGGTGGACGAGTTGGTCAAGGCCGAGGCGCCGGATCTCGTACGCGACCTCGCCTTCCCGCTTCCGGTGATCGTCATCGCCGAGTTGCTCGGGATTCCGCCCGAACGCCGAGAAGACTTCAAGCGCTGGTCCAACGCCATCGTCGACATCCTCACGCCGACCGGTCCGTCGATCGACTCGTTGACCGCGGGCATGGAGATGCACCAGTTCTTTCTCGGCATGGTCGAGGAGCGCACCGCATCGCCGGGCGACGACCTGATCAGCGGACTCATCAATCCGGAGTTGACCGTCGGCGAGATCGTCCTGTTCTGCGTGCTGCTGCTCATCGCCGGGAACGAGACGACCACCAACCTGCTCGGCAACTTCGCCCGCAGCGCGTTGGGCCAAGTGCGTGACGCGGCGGCGCTTCCGGCCGCGATCGAAGAGGTGCTTCGCTACGACTCGCCGGTGCAGATGATCTACCGGGTCACGACCACACCGACGACGCTCGCGGGTGTGGATCTGGCGGCGGGCGCCACCGTGTTGGTCCTGCTGGGCTCGGCGAACCGCGACGAGACCGTGTTCGATCGGCCCGAGGAGTTGCGTCTCGACCGATCACCCAACGAACACGTTGCTTTCGGCAACGGCACGCACTTCTGCCTCGGCGCGCCGCTCGCCCGACTTGAAGCGCGGGTCGCGCTGCGCACGTTGCTCGACCGTGCGCCGAACCTTCGCATCAGCGGACCGCTGGTCGCGACCGAGAACGCCATGCTGCGCGGCCTGCTGTCGATCCCCGTCGCCGTCTAACGCAGCGGGAAGCCGACCACGGCTTCGAGGTCGGCCAGCGCTTGATTAGGCGTGACGACCTTGATGGTGGTGATGCCCATGGCCTTGGCCGGCTTGAGGTTGATGCCGAGGTCGTCGAGGAACACGGCGTCCGCCGGCTCGATGTCGAGTTCCTTGCACGCCATCTCGTAGAAGCGCGGGTCGGGCTTGCGGACGCCGACCTTGCTGGACTCGATCACGACATCAAACAGGTGGAAGAGCTGGGCGAACGCGTTGGTTTCGTCGCGCTCCTCGCCGACAAAGTTGTTGGTGAGCATCGCGGTCTTGAGGCCATTGGCGCGGATCTGCCTGATCGCCTCGATCATCTCGGGCCGGATGTCGCCGCTGAGGCAGGCGAGTACGTCGAGCGCAACGAGTTCGTGGCCGGCAGCACGCGCCTCTTTCTCGAAGAGATCGCAGAACTCGGGGATCCCCACCGCGCTCTGCTCGAGCTTGGCCCACGCGTTCGTGTCGGGGTTGGTCGCGTTGAGCGTGCGGATGAAGTCGACCGGCAGGCCGTTCTCGCGCTCATAGCGGGCGAAGGCGTCGAACGGGCTCGAGAAGATGACGCCGCCGACGTCCCACAACACCGCCCGGATCGTCACGCCGTTACGCGAGGACGTCGTGGGCGAGCGCGTGCCACAGCTCGGTCGACAAGCGGAGCGACTCTTGGTCGACCCGCTCGTCGTCACCGTGGAACATCGACGAGAAGTCGTCGAACGTCAGCCGGCTGCTGAACAGGCCGAACCCGTACGACGGGATCCCCTTGCGGCGGAAGAACCGCGCGTCGGTGGCGCCGACGGTGAGGAACGGGATCAGGCCGGCGTGATCGGTGAGCTTGCCGGTGACGCGCTCGAGCGCATCCCACAGCGGTGTGTCGATCGGCGACGCGCTCGACAGGTCGCTGCTCGTCGCCGACACCTCGACCGAGTCGGCGAGATCGCCGAGCGCGTCCTGGATCATGGCGTCGATCTCCTCGCCCGTCTGGCCAGGCAGGGTGCGGATGTCGACGTCGAGGGTGACAAGGTCGGGAATCACGTTGGTCTTGGTGCCGGCGCGCATCACGGTCGGCGCGAACGTCGTGTGGGTGCACGCGTGGGCCTGGCGGGCCAGGCCGATCATCGGAAAGTCCTGCACGAGGTCGTAGAGCCGGTCGGCGTCGAGCAGCGGCTCGGCCAACTCGGGCGGGAACTCCATGCCCTCGACGAACTTGCGCCAGATGTCGTGGATGCGGGTCTCGGGCCGGTACTCGGCGATGCGGCGCACGACCTCGGCCGCCTTCACGAGCGCGTTGTCGGTGCGGAGCGGCATCGACGCGTGGCCGGGCGTGCCCTTCACCTTCAACCGAACCCAGTGCGTGCCCTTCTCGCCGACGATGACAGGCAGCTTGTTGCCGCTCGCGGTCGGCATCGGGATCCCGCCCGACTCGGTGATGACGTAGTCGGCGGCCATGGCGTCGGCCTCGTGTTCGGTCAGCCAGCCCGCGCCATGGTCGCCGAGCGCCTCCTCGTCGGCGACCGCCAGGTAGATCAGCGTGCCCTTGGGACGGAATCCGTCCTGGGCGAGTTGTTTCGTCGCCACGGCCATAGACGCCGTGAGGTTGAGCATGTCGACCGCGCCCCGCCCCCAGACCTCACCGTCGACCAGCTCGCCGCCGAACGGATCCCGTTGCCACCCGTCGGGGTTGGCGGGGACGACGTCGGTGTGGCCCATGAGCATCACGGTCGGCGCCGCCGGGTCGCTGCCCTCGATGCGGGCGACCAGCGAGGAGCGGCCCGGCTGGGGCTCGTACACGTCGACGTCGAGGCCCGATTGCCCCAAATAGGACTGCAACACGTCGACGCTGCGGACTTCTTGACCCGACGCCGGAGAGCCGTCGTTTACGCACGCATTTCGGATCAAATGCTGAAGAAGATCGGTGACCTCGTCGGTCACGTCGGTTCGCACGCACGGCATCGTAAGGCTTGACTACTGCGGATGCCTCCCCGCCATGTCGTCGTCGACGGCTCGAATATCGCGACCGAGGGCCGGTCCAGCCCGAGCCTCGCCCAGCTCGATGAAGCCGTGCGCGAGTTCCTCAAGGAATACCCGGATTCGAACGTCACGGTCGTCGTCGACGCCACGTTCGGGCACCGGATCGACGACAGCGAGCAGAGGGCATTCGAGGAGGCCCGGGCGGCGAGTGAGCTGGTGTCACCGCCCGCCGGGGCCATTGGTCGAGGCGACGCGTTCCTGCTGCGCATCGCCGACAAGGTCAACGCCATGGTCCTCTCGAACGACTCGTTCCAGGAGTTCCACGGCGACTACGACTGGCTCTTCGACCCCGATCGCCTCATCGGTGGCGTACCGGTGCCGGGCATCGGCTGGATTTTCACGCCCCGCTCGCCGGTGCGCGGGCCCCTGAGTCGGGTGTCGGTACAGAAGGCGAAGAAGGCCAAGAAGGCGGCCGAGACCCCCAAGGTCAAGAAGGCGGTGAAGGCGGCGATCGACGTCGCCACCGAGGAGGCCGAGCAGCCGGCGGCCAAGACCCGGCGCCGCCGGCGCGGCCCGGTCGGGCCGCCGTCGGAGCCCGTCAACGAGCCGCTCATATTCATCGACTTCGTCGGCAACCACCCGCTGGGCAGCCAGGTCGAAGGCCTGGTCGACGAGTTCACGTCGCATGGAGCCTTCGTCATGATCGACGGCGTCCGGTGCTACCTGCCGTTGACGGCGATGGGTGATCCGCCCCCGCGCAGTGCACGCGAGCTGATGAAGAAAGGCGAGACGCGGACGTTCGTCGTCCAAGCGTTCGACCCGCCGCGGCGAGGTGTCGAGATCGCGCTGCCGGCGTTTGTTCACGTCGCCGGCGCGCCGACCGCGGAAACAGTCGAAGCCGAGATCCACGCCACCGAGAAGCCGGCCAAGAGAGCTGCGAAGAAGAAGGCCGTTGCGAAGAAGGCCGCCGCGCCCGTGAAGAAGGCCAAGAAGGAACCGGCGAAGGCGAAGGCCACGACGAAGAAAGAGCCGGCCAAGAAGAAGGCCACTGCCAAGAAAGCCGCCGCGGTCAAAAGAGAGCCGGCCAAGCGCGCGGCCAAGGCGCATCCGCGCGAGCGCTAGCTCAGCGGTTGAGGCGCTCGACCATGCGCTCGTAGTAGCTGCGGTCCTGCACGCCGGGGATCATCAACCGGTTGTCGATCCACCACGCCGGGGTGCCACTCACACCGGCGTCGTAGGCCTGGTCCATCGACGTCTTCACCAGATGCGGTTCGTAGCCGACGGGCGTCGCGCCACTCGAGACGACCAGCTCGGCGAGCACGTCGGGGTCACCGATATTGCGGCCGTCGACGAAGTACGCGGCGAACAGCGCGCGGTCAAAGGCGTCGAAGGCGTCGGGTGACGTCAGCCGCACCGCCTCGGCGGTGGCCAGGGCGCGGCGGCTGTTCGGGACCAGCGTCGGTGGGTTGAACGGCAAGCCGGCGTCGGCGCAGGCGGCGGCGATGCCCGAGTACCGGCGGTCGGACGGTATGCCGTCAACCGGGAGCCCCGGATGCAGCTCGTAGGGCCTGGCCGTCACGCGCACGCCGAACGATCGGAGCAGTGCAGTGCGGTCCTGACCGAGGTAGCACCACGGGCAGATGTAGTCGGACCAGAGGACGGCTGAGTGAGCCGGAGGCGGAGCCGGAAGGCGATCGGGAGAATCCGGCATGTGGGTAGCGTACGAGCGCCGATGCGAATCGCGACCTGGAATGTGAACTCGCTCAAGGCCCGCATGCCGCGCGTCGAGGAGTGGCTCGCCTACGCGCAGCCCGACGTGCTCTGCATCCAGGAGACGAAATTGGCCGACGCCAACTTCCCGGCGATGGCGTTTCAGGCGCTCGGCTACGACGCGGTCTTTCACGGGAACGGGCAATGGAACGGCGTGGCGATCCTGAGCCGCGTCGGCGTCGAGGATCCCGTCGCCGGGTTTTCGGGCGAGACCGAGGCTGAGATCGTCGAGAGTCGCTTCTTGTCGGCGACCTGCGGCGGCGTGCGCGTGTCGAGCGTGTACGTCCCAAACGGGCGGGCGGTCGGCACCGAGCACTACGACGCCAAGCTGGCGTGGCTCGAGCAGTTGCGCTCGCATCTCGCCGAGATGAGCGACCCGAGCGACAAGGTCGTCGTTTGTGGCGACTTCAACATCGCGCCCGACGACCGCGACGTATGGGACCCGCAGAAGGCGCACGGCGCGACGCACGTCAGCGAACCCGAGCGCAAGGCGCTGGCCGCGATCAAGGAGTGGGGCCTCACCGACGCGTTCCGCATTTGTTACGACCAGGAGCGGCTGTTCTCGTGGTGGGACTACCGCGCCGGCGACTTCCACAACGGGCGGGGGATGCGCATCGATCTCATCCTCGTGTCGCAGCCGCTGGCTGACGCCGTACAGTTCGCGCTCATCGACCGTAACGCCCGCAAGGGGAAGCTCCCGTCCGACCACGCACCGCTGTTCGTCGACCTCGCCGATGACTGACGAACCGATCGATCACCGCGTCCGCGAGTTGATCGACAACGAGGTCACGCCGCGCCGCGCCGAGATGCGGCGCGCCGCCGACTCGGTGCGGTCGGTCACGGACCGGATGTTCGCCACCCTCGCCCCCGAAGACGCGCTGGCCGACGTGACGTCGCTGGTGTCGCAGGCGGCGGCGATCCTTGCCCGCTACCCGCGGAAGCGGCCGTTCGAAGGCTTCCCGGAGGCAGCCAACGCCGGCGATCCGCACGCGTTCTTCGACCACAGCCCGATCGCCGGCCGCGCCAATCCGTTGGCACCGCCGATCGAGATGGAGATCGACAACCAGCGGGTCATCGGCCGGGTCAACTACGGCGCGGCCTACGAAGGCCCGCCCGGCTCGGTCCACGGTGGCCACATCGCCGCCGCCTTCGACGAGGTGCTCGGCATGGCGCAGTCGCTCGGAGGGCAACCGGGTATGACCGGAACGCTCACGATCCGCTATCGCAAACCCACGCCGCTGCACACCGACCTGCGAATCGAGGCGTCCATCACCGAAATGGAGGGCCGCAAGACCTTCACCATCGGCACGATGTACGCCGGCGATCTGGTGACCGCCGAGGCCGAAGCGGTGTTCATCCGCGTGGACATGGCGCGCATCGCCGAGCTCATGGCCAAGCGAAGCCGGAGCGGCGAGTAGTCGGGTTGTCAGGCAGGCCTTTGGGTAGATTGGGCGCTATGACGGATCTGCTGGGAACCCGATCATTGCCTCGCGCCGCCCGTGTCCTGCTGGCGCTCCTCCTCGCGACACTGCTGTTGCTCGCGGCGGGCCGCCGGGCCGAGGCGGCGGCGGCGACGACCGTCAATCTGGTCGACGTCTCGAAGAGCCTGAAGACGGGTGACGTCGACTCGATCTTCGTACAGCTTCGGGACGGCGCGAACCAGACGGACACGGGCTACACCGGCACCGTCACGTTCAGCGCGAGCTGCGGGTCCTGCTTCACGATCACGCCCAACAACGGCGGCGCGAGTACCAAGGCGTACACGTACGTCGCCGGCGACGCCGGGAACAAGGGCTTCTCGCTGGTGTGGACGCAAGCGGGGACGTTCACCTTGACGGTGAGCGCGACGCTGGCGACGGGTGGCCCGGCCACCGACAGCGAGGGCGACATCGTCGTGAGCGACGCCAACGCCACCACAACCACGACGACCGCCGCCACCACGACAACCACGACCATCGCGTCGACGACAACGACAACGCTGGCGACGACGACCACGACTGCCGCGGCGACCACCACCACGAAGGCGCTGGTCATGGCGGCCACCGGCAGCCACGACGGACCGCTGGCGGCCCTGGCGGTCGCGCTGGTGTTCGCCGGTCTGGTGCTGACCGCCGGGAAACTGCTCGGCGACCAGAACGACGAGTGGGTCGAGCGCCTCTAGCGGGTTAGACGCCGGCGCCGGCGAGCGTGCGGCGCTCGGTGTCGCCGCCGAAGTCGTGCCACAGATCCTCGACCGGGAGCGGCAGCGCGGCGGCGCCCGAACCGGCGAGCGGTCGCGGCTTGCGCGGGCGGGTCGTACCGGCGCTTCCGCCCCGCCCTCGGTAGATGAGAAGCCCACCGACGGGGTCGGGCACGGCGTCGAGGGCGATCTGGACTGTGAGGAGCTGGCGGAAGCGATCCCAGTCGGCCTCGTCGGCGAAGGCCAGTTCGAACACGACGCCCCACGACGTCTTATGCCAGTTCCAGTCGAGCGCACCGGTGGACACCGCGGCCTGCACCAGGCTGTCGCCGTACGCGTCGATCCAGCTCGACGCCGAGAATTTGGCGTCGAAGACCTCGATGGACATCCAGTACGGCACGGGCGAGAGGGTACCTACCTGTCGAGATGCGTGCGGAGCTTTGCCAATCCGGAGCCCAGCGCCGATCGCAAGTCGGCGCGGGGAACGCCGAGATCGGTGTGTAACTCCTTCATGGACCGGGGCGGGGCGCCGGCCAGGCCGTAATGCCGCTGAATCACCTGGCGCTCAAGGAAATCGAGGTCGTCGAGCAGGTGCCGTTCGATGCTGAGCGACAGCACGTCGTCGTCGACCGTGGCCGAGAGGTCCACCTCGCCCAATGGCTCGTCCTTGTATGGCCAGCCGTCCTCGGTGGGCCAGTACGAACTCATCGTTCTGTTCTCGCGCCGAAGGGCGGCGCCGTCAACCGTCGCGTTCGCCCAGAAATCGGTCGAGGGCGGCCGCCTCGGCGTCGGCGTGCTCCCGCAAACCGGACACGATGGCCCGCTCGACCCGCCCGCCGACGAGCGCCATGTGGACGACCACCTCGCCCTCGTTGACACGGAGCGTGGTGTCGCCGTCGGCGACGAGGCGGGTGGTGCCGTGCGCGGTCAACCGCTCGCGGTAGTGATCGGGGAGGATTCGCCACGTTGACCGGTGCTCGGCCAGGTCGAACTGGGACTCGAGGATCCAGCTGATCTTGCGCGGATCGACCACAGCCCGGACCGCGGCCGACAGTTCGCCGGTGAAGTGGTAGCGAATCTCTTGCTCGACGACGGTGCCGTCCCGCTGCTGGTCGAGCAGCTCGGCGTGGCCGATCCGGGGGAGGTTGGCCAGCTGGGCGATGAACTCGGGGTCGAGCTGGGCGGCCTCGACCGCGGCGAGTGGACCGGCGATCCGCTGCTCGATTTTGAACTCCACGCCGTGAGTTTTACGCGGCGCCGTGTTCCGCGACGACGGCGAGCAACGCCTCGCCGTAGCGGGCGGCCTTGACGGGCCCGAGGCCGGGCAACGCGAGCAGCTCGCGCTCGTTGCGGGGCCGCGCCTCGGCGACGGCGGCCAGCGTGGTGTCGTGGAAGATCACGTAGGCGGGGACGTTGGCCGCCTTGGCCGCCGACGTGCGCCACGCCTTGAGCGCGGCCAGCACGGGCGGGTCGGGCTCGTTGCGGGTCCGGCCCTTCGGCAGCTTCGATCGGGCGGAGGCCAGCCCGGCTCGTCGACCCGGTTGGGTGAACGCCGGCCGGCCCTCGAGCCGGGCCCGCGCCTCCTCGATTACGTCGAGCCACGGCGACGGTTGTCGCGGGACGGCCTTGGTGCCGAAGGTGCGCCGCCCGGCCCACGTGCAGTGCAGCTCGCGCTGGGCCCGCGTGACCGCGACATAGAGCAACCGCCGTTCCTCGGCTTCGGCTTCGGGCGACTCGGCCCGGTTGATCGGGACCAAACCCTTCTCGAGTCCGGCGACGAAAACGATGGGCCACTCGAGGCCCTTGGCCCGGTGGAACGTGGTGATCTCGACGCGGTCGCGAGCGTCGGTGGGCGCTTCGCCGCTGAGCGTCGCCGCCAACCAGGCGTTGAAGCCCGCGGGCGTCGGGCTCGGGTCGAGCACCGCAAACTCGGAGGCGAGCCGGACCAGCGACTCGATGTGGAGTCGGCGCTCGTCGCCTTCGTCGATGACGTCGACCGACGCTTCGAGGTCGCGCGCCCACGCCGCGAACCCCGATGTCGAGCGCAAGCCGGCGAGGGCGTCGCGCACTTCCGGCTGCTGGAGGAAGGCGCCCCCGTTGCGCACGCGAAACGGGACGTCGGCGTTGCGGAACGCGGTTTCGAAGGCGAGACCTTGCGCGTTGGTGCGGGTGAGCACGGCCATGTCGGACCAGCGCGCCCCGTTGCCGTGGGCCCGCTTGAGGGCGCGGGCGATGCCGCGTGCCTCGTCGGCCTCACTCTCGAAGGCCCGCACGACGGGGACGGCGCCCGCGTCGCGGGTGGCGCGGAGGTGCCCGTCGCCGACGATGGCGTTGGCGACCGTGAGGATCTGCGGCGTGGAGCGGTAGTTCTCGGTGAGCTCGACGACTTCGGCCTCAGCGAAGCGGCGCTGGAAGTCGACCAGGTACGACGCGTCGGCGCCGTTCCACGAGTAGATCGCCTGGTTCGGGTCGCCGACGACACACAGGTCGGGCGTCGGGGTGTCACCGAGCCAGCCGGCCAGGAGGCGGAACTGCACCGGGTTGACGTCCTGGAACTCGTCGACGAACACATGGCGGAACCGCCACCGCTGGGCGGCGGCGAACTCGGCGTCCTCTTCGATGGCCCGGACGCAGCGCCACAGGAGGTCGTCGAAGTCGAGCAGCCCCTTGCGCGACTTGTCGTCCTCGTACCGCCGGTAGAGCGCGCCGACCTCGGCGAGCGGGACCGGCGGCGTGCGACCGGCGGCCTGCGCTTCGGACGCGTAGCGCTCGGGCGCCACCATGCGGGCCTTGGCCCACTCGATCTCGCTGGCGATGTCGGCCGGCTGCACCATCGCCGAGTGCGTGCCCCGGCTGCGGAGCATGGGCCCGATCAAGCGGGCCTTGCGGTCGAGCAGCGTGGGCGGCCGCTCGCCGCGGTCGGTCCACCGTTGCCGCAGCTGGCTGTACGCCAGGCTGTGGAACGTGCCGGCGGCGACACCGTCGCGGATGCCGAGGGCGCGCAAGCGGGTGCGCAGCTCGTCGGCCGCCTTGCGTGTGAAGGTGACGGCGACCACGTGGCCCGGCATGGCCGCGCCCGACGCCATCCGGTGGGCGATGCGCCGCGTGAGCACGCGCGTCTTTCCCGAGCCGGCACCGGCGAGGATGCACAGCGGCTGGGCCTCGCTCTCGACCGCGGCGAGCTGGGCGGGGTTCAACTCCACCCCGGCGACGGTACCGATGGGGTGTAACAGCGGCGCGGATACCCCTCGCCTTCGGAACCAGAGGTTCCTTGGCGAACCAACTGCGCTCCGGCTCCGGGGCAAAGCCCCTCCGCCTCCGCACTGCACTGCTTTCCCGCTGGCATCAGGAGGAGGCGCCTTCGGCGCCGTGCACTGCCGCCAGCAACTGGCCGGCCGCATCTCGCCGGCCGCAGGCCGGCCCCCACGGCTGGACGCGAGAGGTGTTTAGCGGGAGGGCGGAGGGCTTTGCCCGGAGCGCCGACCACAGTTGTGAACTCGGCGACGTCGACGTCAGCTTCGGACAGCCTTGAGCACGGCTGCTCGCAGCCGTGCTCATCGGCCTCCGGGAAGCTGGCGTCGACGGAGCAAGCTCCGCTTGCGAGCCGAAAAATGGATCGACCCCAAGTAGCCGGTGGCTTGCGCTTCCGTGCTCCTTGGGGCCGAACCGGTGGACCTCCGCCTTCCGGCGGTGGTCCGATGCCGTCGTCTCCCGCCGGTCCCCGAACGGGCCGGTGGCTGGATGCCTTCGGTCCCCGTCAGTGGTCGACGTTCAACGAGCGGAGTACCCGTCACTCAACACCTCGCGTTGGTTCCCGTCAATAGCCAACTGTGGCTAGCGTCGCCCGCCGATGCTGCGAGCCTTCGCGGGGGGCCGACTGTTCGGCGAGCAGTACGGCGCGGGCACGCCGTGGGCCCTCGCGCTCCACGGCTGGCGGCGCACGCATGCCGACTTCGATGGCGCGTTACGCGGCCTCGACGCCGTCGCCCTCGACCTTCCAGGCTTCGGCGCCACGCCGCCGCCGCCGACGCCGTGGGGCTCGCCTGACTACGCCGCCGCCGTCGCCGAAACGATCAGCGAACCGACGGTGGTTGTCGGTCATTCGCTGGGTGGACGGATCGCGGTTCACCTCGCCGCGAGCCGTCCCGATCTCGTGCGCGCCCTCGTCCTCACCGGCGCGCCGTTGTTGCGACGCGGCGCGGCGGCCGGCGCGCCGTCGCTGCGTTTTCGGATCGGCCGCGCGCTCCATCGCCGACGGCTCTTCAGCGACGCGCGCATGGAAGCGTTGCGCCAGCGCTACGGGTCGGAGGACTACCGGCTGGCCGAGGGCGTGATGCGCGACGTCCTGGTGCGGTTGCTCGGCGAGACCTACGACGATGCCCTCGCCGCCATCACCTGTCCGGTCGAACTGGTGTGGGGCGACGACGACACCGCCGCGCCGCTCAGTGTCGCCAACGAGTTGGCGGCGCGCCTGCCGAAGGCGACGTTGACCGTCTGCGCCGGCGCCGGCCATCTCACGCCGCTGACGGTGCCCGATGAATTGCGCGCCGCGATCGAGCGGCATCGCCCGTGATCTGGGCGCTCCTCGTCGTCTGGTTGGTGCTCATCGCGCTCAACGATGTGCGATGGCTGCGCGTCGCCCAGCGCGAGCACTACGAGCCCGGCCGGGTGAGCCGTTTCGCGTGGCGGTGGGGGATCGTCGGCGTTGGGCTGCCCCTCCACGGCAGCCGCCCCGGCCCACTGGCCTGGACGCGTCGGTTGCGGACCCTTGCCGTCGTGACCGCGATCATCGAGGTCGCCCTGCTCCTCGCGGTGTGGCCCATCGTCGTTCTCGTGCTGGCGCCCTTCCTCGTCGATCTCGCGGTGTTCATCACCGCGCCCCTCGAACGCCGGCTCGCCGGGCGGTGGGTGGGCGACGCGACGCGGCGCCTCAACTCCGTCCGCCCGACGGTTGTCGCCATCACCGGCTCATACGGCAAGACCTCGACCAAGGTCTACGTCGGCCATCTCGTCGCGACAGCCCGGTCGGTCGTCGCCACCCCGGGCAGCTTCAACAATCGACTCGGGCTGGCCCGGTCGATCAACGAGCACCTCGTGCCGGGTACGGAGGTGTTCGTCGCGGAGATGGGAACCTACGGCCCGGGTGAGGTCCGCGACCTGTGCTCGTGGTTGCCGCCGAAGATCGCGGCGATTACCGCCATCGGCCCCGTGCACCTCGAGCGGTTCGGGTCCGAGGACCGCACCCTCGCGGCGAAGGCCGAGATTCTCGAGCGAGCCGAGGTCGCCGTCCTCAACGTGGACGACGCGCGCCTCGCCGCACTCGCGCCCGCCGTCGACATCAGGGTCGTCGGCGTGCACGCGACCGACCCGCTGGTCGACCTCGCCCCGCCGACTGCGGCGGCGACGAATGTCGCCGTCGCCATCGCGATTGCACGGGAACTCGGCGTCGGTGACGACGTGATCGCCGCGCAGCTGCCGACCCTGCCGGTCCCCGCACACCGGTTGACAGAGACGATGTCGGACAAGGGCTTCGCGATCCTCGACGACACGTTCAACGCCAACCCGGCCGGTACCCGTCACGCCCTGGCCGCGCTGGCCCGGCATTCGGGCGCGGGCAGCAAGGTGCTGGTGACGCCGGGCATGTACGAGCTCGGGCCCCGGCAAGCCGAGGAGAACGCGTCGTTCACGCGCGACGCGGCGTCGGTCGCCACGCACATCGTGGTGGTCGGGCGTACGAACCGCGCCGCGTTGCTCGCCGGCGCCGAGGCGGGCGGCGCGCTGGAGGTCACCGCCGTCCGCAACCGGAACGCTGCGGTCGCGTGGGTGCGGGCCCACCTCGGGCCGGGCGACGTCGTTCTCTACGTGAACGACCAGCCCGATCACTACCCGTAGAGTCGTCCCCCTAATGAAGCCGGGTGTGATCTTCGGCGGGCCGTCGCCCGAGCACGACATCAGCGTGTTGACGGGGCTCCAGGCGCTGCGCGCCCTCGGCGACGCCCTCCCGATCTACTGGGCCAAGACCGGCGAGTTGTTCGAGGTCGACGCCGATCTCGAAGGGGCGGACTTCGCGGCGGGCACGCCGGCCAAGGCCCGACCGGTTCGGCTGGTGACGGGGGAGGGGCTGCTCGGCAAGCGGGACAAGCCGCTCGACGTCAGCGCGCTGGTCAACTGCTGCCACGGCGGTCCCGGCGAGGACGGTTCCCTCCAGGGCGCGCTCGACCTGGCCGGGGTCCGGTACACCGGCCCGACGGTCGCCGGCGCCGCGCTCGGGATGGACAAGCTGGCGTTCGGCGACGTCGTGGTCGCGGCGGGCATGACGTCGCTGCCGCGGACCGTGCTCACCGAGGCCGGTTCGGTCGACTTTGCCGGGCCGTACATCGTCAAGCCGCGCTACGGCGGCTCGTCGATCGGCGTCGAGCCCGTCGCCGACATCGACACGGCGCGGGCGCGGCTCGGCGCCAACGTGCACCTGCGCGCCGGCGCCATCATCGAGCCGTACAAAGCCGACTCGGCCGATCTCAACATTGCGGTGCGCATGTACCCGCACGTCGAGTTGTCGGCGATCGAGCGCCCACAGCGCACCCAGAGCGACGGGACGATCCTCGACTACCGCGACAAGTACGTGGGCGGCGAGGGAATGGCCAGCGCGCCGCGCGAGGTGCCGGCCGACATCCCCGACGCGTTGGCCGAACGCATCCGCCGCGACGCCCTCGCCATCGCGACGCTGGCCGGGGTGCGGGGCATCGCCCGCATCGACTTCCTGCTCGACGGCGACGACCTGTACGTCAACGAGATCAACACCATCCCGGGCTCGCTCTCCAAGCACCTGTGGGTCGAGCCTCCGGTTGCGTTCGCGCAGCTCCTTGCCGACATGCTCGCCGAGGCCGACGCGCGGCCGACCGTCCACTACACGACTGCGGGGGCCGACGGCACCGCGCTCAGGTCCGCCGGGACCATCGCGTCGAAACTTGGTTGACGTCACCGCCGAGCGGTTCGAAGAACTCGTCGCCGATGCGCTCGATGCCATCCCACCCGAGCTCGGCCGGTACATGGACAACGTCGCCGTCTTCGTGGACGACCGGCCGCCCGGCGGGTTATACGGGCTGTACCAAGGCGTGCCCCTCACCCATCGCGAGGGTTACGGCGGTGGCGGCATGGTGATGCCCGACCGCATCACGATCTTTCGCCAGACGATCTGCCGCGACGCCCGGTCCGAGGCCGACGTGGTGGCCCAAGTGCGCAAAACGGTTGTGCACGAGGTCGCCCACCACTTCGGGATCAGCGATCAGCGCCTCACCGAACTCGGCTACGGGTAGCGTCCCGACGATGCCGCACTTCGCTGTCAGCGCCGTCGGAGTCGACCGTCCCGGGATCGTTGCCGCCGTTACCGGCATCCTCGTCGGCCAGGGCTGCAACCTCGAGGACACGTCGATGTCAATCCTGCGAGGGCACTTCGCCATGATGCTGCTCATCGCCGGACCCGACGGCACCAAGGCCGAGGAGCTGGAAGCCGCGCTCACGGCGACCGCGGGCGATCTCGACCTCGTGCTGACGGTGCGGGCGATCGATGACACCGTGCCGGTTTCGCTCCAAGGCGAGACGTGGACCGTCTCGGTGTACGGCGCCGACCGGCCCGGCATCGTCTACGAAGTCACCAAGCTGCTGGCCGACGCCGGCGCCAACGTGGTGGACCTCACCACCCGCGTCATCGGCGGCGCCGACCGGCCGCTCTACGCCATGCTGCTCGACGTCACCTTGCCGCCTGGTGTCAACGGCGGCGACGTGCGCGATCGCCTGGATGGGTTGGCCGGGAGCCTCGGCGTCGACTGCAGCATGCACCCGGCCGACGCCGACGTTCTCTGAGGTCTGGTGGCCGTTCGCCCGGTCTTGTCGCTGCCCGCGCCCGTGTTAAAGCAGGCGGCCGCCTCGGTGGGACGGATCGACGACGCGGCGCGCGCCCTCGCCACCGACCTGATCGACACCATGCGGGCGTCGCCGGCCTGCGTTGGTCTGGCCGCGCCGCAGATCGGTGTGAGCCAGCGGGCGTTCGTCATCGACGTGACCGGCCACAAGAAGGCGGTCTCGTGCCACGGCGAAGTCGTTCTGTTCGACCCTGAGGTCATGCTGGCCCACGCGCCGGAGGTCGCTCGCGAGGGCTGCATGAGCGTGCCGGACTACACCGGCGACGTGGTGCGAGCGACGCGCCTCGTCGTGCGCGGCTTCGATGTCGACGGCCGCGACCGGGTGCTGCACGTCGACGCCTTCGAAGCCAGAGCCGTCCAGCACGAGATCGACCACCTCGACGGGATGCTGTTTCTCGACCGGGTGTCGTCGCATCACTCTGTCTTCCGCCGCAAGACTTACCGTTAGGCCCAATGCCCTACCCGCGCAAGCTTCTCAACGATGGCGAGGACGTCGTCCTCGACCTTCATCCGCACTGGTGGTTCTTCGTGCGGCCGACCTTGGCGTTCGTGGCGTCGGTCGTCCTCGGGATCGTCGTCGGGCCCAACGTCGACAACACCGGAGTGCGGCTGGCATTGCTCGGACTGATGGCAGTGACCGCGTTGTGGTGGCTGTTTCGTTATCTCAAATGGCGGACGACCAACTTTGCGATCACGACCGACCGGCTGGTGTTCCGATCCGGCGTGCTGGCCAAGAACGGCCGCGAGGTCCCGCTCGATCGCCTGAACGACATCTCGTTCCATCAGAGTCTCTTCGAGCGGATGATCGGGGCCGGTGACTTGATGATCGAGTCGGCGGGCGAACGCGGCCAGGAGGCGTTCACCGACATCCCGCATCCGTCGCGCGTGCAGAACTCGATCTACGCCGAGGTCGAACGACACCAGACCCGCCGGGCCGGCGGCTCGCGGGAGCTGTCGATCCCGGAGCAGATCGAGAAGCTCGACGAACTACGGCAGCGCGGCGTGGTCACTCAAGCCGAGTTCGACGCCAAGAAATCGCAACTTCTCGACCGCCTCTAACAACGGCAGCCGTTACAAGTGTCGGTGTCAGGTTACGGAATCCGTTGCTTTCGCACCGACACGTCCTCGGCGGCTGCCTACCTTCGCAATCGCGCGACCCGCGCGCCGGCGCTGGGCCGGACGCGCCAGCCTTCGTTCAGGATGCCGGGCCCGGTAAGGGCGACGACGCAGCCGCCGAAGCCGGCGCCGGTGAGCCGGGCGCCGTACACGCCGCGTGTCGCGGTCAGCCGATCGACCAACGCATCCAGTGCGGGCGTCGACACTTCGTAGTCGTCGCGGAGGCTGACGTGGCTCGCCACCATGAGACCGCCCGCCGCGACCAGGTCGCCGCTCGTGAGTGCTTCGGCAAAGGCGAGCACCCGCTCGTTCTCGCTCTCGACATGACGGACGCGCTGCGGGTGACCGGCCTCGAGTTCGGCGCGGCGCGTCATGTACCCCGACGCCGCCAACGTGCGGGACTCGCCTGAGTGGATCACGACCACATCGACGTGGTCGGGTATCGGGATGGGGGTGATCGACAACGACGAACAGTCGATCAGCAGGGCGTTGCCCTCGACGCCCGCCGCCGACGCGAGCTGATCCATCACGCCGCCGTGGACGCCCGACGCTCGTTCTTCGGCCGCCTGGCATGTCACGGCCAGCTCGCGCGGCGTACCGGTGAACCCGAGCGCCAGCGCGACCGCGACCGTGAGCGCGGCGCTCGACGACAGCCCGGCGCCGATAGGCAACGTCGTGGTGATCGTGCCCCGCCCGCCCGCGGTCGGCCGGGTGACGGCGACGACACCGGCGACGTATCGCGCCCACGCCGGCGTCACCGATGTGGGATCGGCCACATCGATGGGAACCACTGCCGCGTCGGCCTCGGTGTCCGACCGCAACTCGACATCAGATCCGCCGCGGTTGAGTTCCACGGTCGTGCCGAGATCGATGGCCATCGGGAGGACCAGACCGCCGCTGTAGTCGGTGTGCTCGCCGATCAGGTTGACCCGACCGGGCGCGAAGGCGACGGTCACACCGCTCGCAGTTGGGCGGCGGCGTCCTCGGGCGCGACGGGGTTGAAGTACACGCCGCTCCCGAGTTCGCCGGCCGCAACGAACCGTGGCGTACCGGGCGAGCGGAGCAGTGGTGCGATGTGGACGTGCACGTGCGCGGTCGGCCACGCCCCACCGTCGGTCGGCCGCTGATGGATCCAGAGCATGTACGGCATCGGATCGGGTGCGAAGAGACGGTCGAGGCGCGCCAGGGCGTCGACGAGCACGGCGGCGAGCGCGCCGCGGTGGGTGGTTGCCAGCGAGCCGGCGTGGTCGGAAGGCGCCAGTCGCAGTTCGTACGGCCACTCGGGGGCGGCCGGCACGTAGGCGCGCCACTCGCCGACCGCGGTGACCAACCGGTCGCCGACATCGTCGTCGCATAACGCGCAGGGCCCGTCGAGCTCGCGCGCCGGCGCGTCGGGCACCTCGGCGAACGCGTAGATCTGGCCGTGCGGATGGTCGATCGTGGCGCCGACTGCCGCGCCCCGGTTCTCGAACACGAGCACGTAGCCGACGTCATCGCGCTCGCCCAGCGCCGTCGTGCGCGCCGCCCACTCGTCGACGACCCGCTCGGCGTGGTCGCGGTCGAGCGACCCGAACGACGCGTTGTGATCGGGCGTGTACAGCACGACCTCAGCGCGGCCATCGGCGAGCGGTGGCCAGCGGTTGACAAACGTGCGGACGGAGTAGGGCGAGGGCGCCTCGAGACCGCCGACACAGAACGGGCACCCGCCGCTCGGCGGCAGGTTGGGCCGGGCCTGACGGTGGCCGGCGATGACCACGTGACGCTTCGAGAGCGGATCGGTCACCACGCGGCGATGGCGTCCCGGAACGCGCCGGCAGCGTCGTCGCCCATGGCGCCGGTGTCACTCCACGCGCCGTCCGGCTGGTCGACGGCGAACAGGCCGAAGCGCGGCGCGTACGACCCCCACTCGTAGTTGTCGGCCAGCGTCCAGTGGAAGTAGGCCTCGACGGGGATGCCCTTGTCGACCGCGGTCCGCACGGCGTCGAGGTGCTCGCGGATGTACCGCGGCCGGTCCCACCCGTCGGCCCGCGCTGCGTGATCGCGACTGCACAGCCCGTTCTCGACGACCCACACCGGAAGTCCCGCCTCGTGATTGAGCCGCCGATACCGGATCAGCTCGCCGGGTGCCGGGCGGTCGCCCCATAGGCCGCGGTTGCGTACCCGCGCGTGATCGGCGATGGCGGGGAGGTAGTGGTCGATGGCAATGACGTCGAGGGTGCGCGCGTGCGGGCTGTCGTAGACGGCGGCGGCCGCACGCGGGAGCGCCTTGTCGAGGGGGAGCGCGCTACGAGCCCGCCGGCGGAGGAAGCGCTCGATCGCCGACGGCGGCCGCACCGACGCGTGGTACGTCGTCCGTCGGCCGGCGAGCCAGGGCCCGAGGTCGTGACGTTCGATGCCGTGGCTCCGCGCCAGCAACACGTCGAGCAGCAGACGGTCCAGCTCGTAGATCGAGAAGCAGTAGTTGTTCGTCGTGACGGTGGCGTTGGGCTGCACGCGCTTTACCGCGTCGTAGGCGAGCACATGGGCAGCGAGCATGTTGTCGAGGCAGCGGACGACCCGACGGATCGACAGCCGGCGACCGGGTGGGAACTCGCCCGTTAGGTACGTCTGCAACGCGTACACGTTGATCTCGTTGAGCGTCACCCAGTTCGAACACCCACCCGACAATCGCTCGACGACGACGTCGACCCACGCTGCGAACCGTTCGGGCGCGTCGGGCGTCAGCCAGAAGTCGACGGGCAGCCAGGCCGGGTGGGTGAAGTGGTGGAGGGTGACGAGCGGTTCGAGACCGCGTGCCCGGCACGCATCGAGGATGCGCGCGTAGCGATCGAAGGCAGTTGCATCCCATTCGTCCCGGCGCGGCTCGCACCGCGCCCATTCGACCGAGAGGCGGAATGCGGTGCACCCGAGGTCGCGCACGCGGTCGAGGTGCGTCTCGAAGTCGTTCCAGAAGTCGAGTGCGGCCCCGCTGCGCGCCGCTCGGCCCGCCGCCTCCCATCCGGCCCAGTTGTTGGCCGGCTGCGCGTCGCCGTTGTAGCCGCCCTCGATCTGGAAGCCCGCAGTCGCCACGCCGAACCGCACGGCGGCAGACTACGAGGCGAGGGCCTCGGTCAGCATCGTTGCGACGTCGTCCAGGCCGAGGCGACTGGCCGCCCCGACGATCTCGGTCAGCAGTTGAACATCCCGCCTGCAACACGACCAGATCCGCCTTTGTTGAACAACAACGCGGCTTTATCCTGACTATTGGATGAACGGCTTGCTGGGTGGGCATTCATGAGTGTTCGGGGAGCGCTCGCGAGGGCGGCCTTGGTTGCGACGATCGCGATCGCTGGTGTGACGACGACACAGGTACAGCACGCATGGGCGGCCAGCGACTACCGCCCGCTGCAGTTCAACATGTGCGGCAACGTTTGTTACGACGGCGACCCAATTGCTGCCACCCACGTTGGGGACACCATTCTCTCGTTTCGGCCGACCATCGCGACGCTCAACGAAGTGTGCCTCAACCAGGCCTCCACTCTTGACACCTACCTCAGCCTGCGTGGGTACGCCATGACGGTCATCCACTACCAAACCCTCGTGACACAATGGCACCGGCGAGTGCAGATATGGCAACGCGATCCTTGCGAAGGGCAAGGGATCGGTCACGACCGTCAATAACTACAACCTCCCCTCAGCGGGCGCTGAGCCCCGAGCCATGACATGCATCGATGCCTATGTGCCGATCGGCATTCGTTCATGCGTCACTCACCTGACAAACGGGAACGACCCGTTTTCCGCCAGTAAGCGGAACCAACAGCTCAGCGCGATCGAACCTTTAGTAAATCCGTATGTAAATGCGTTCATCGGGGTCTTCCTCGGTGGCGACTTCAACGTCACGGCGTGGGGCGACGGTGGGGTGCTGAGCAAGATCTACTCGTCGGCCTTCGCCGGGTTTGGAGGCTTCACTGAGGTTGAGAACACTCGCGACTCCTGTGACCCAGTCTCGTCGCCGTGCGATTGGACGAAAGATCAGAAGAAGATCGACTGCATCTTCGTTGACAAGTACAACTGGACGTCACTGTCGGCTACGACGAGCACTCCGTTGATCTCCGACCACAAAATCCTGAAGGGTCATGCATTCCACTAAGCGTCCTCGAGCGACGTATCCGGTCGCGTTTTTCATTTCCATGGTCAGTCTGATGGTGGGTTGTGGCGACGGAGACCACGCCACAACCAGCGACACGACACAGAAGACGGGGTCTACCTCGCCCGCCCCGCGCGCCAACACTCGCCGCGGGGTTTTCCCAGATGCGCGTACGACGGACTATGACGCCGTCGCCGGGGAGTACGCGGCTGGACGTCGCCCTGAGTTGCGCGACCCCATCGCGTTGGCCACGTCGTATGCGCGCGACCTGTTCAGCCAACGGACCGGTCAACCCGCCGAGGTCTCAGTCGTTGACTCACCGAACCTTGACGTGCCGGGCCTCACGGAATTGGACTTCAAGATTTCTATCGCCAATCGGCCTGAGCTCATGGGAGCCATCAGCCTCGAGCGATACGGCGGAGCCAGCGGCTTTTGGTACGTAACGAGCGTGCTCTCCAAGGTGTTTACCCCCCTTGATGTCGAACTCGACGGCTCGAAGTTCACCGGCAAGCTTGTGTCATCTGTCGCCGGTCGAGCGCAGGTCCGCGTACGAGGCATCCAGTCAAAGTCGCTGGCTCGAGACGACGCGCAGGACGTCGGCATCCACGGCTCGCTCAGCCTCGACGCCGCGATCGACGATCCGTTTGGAGCACTCGTTGATGTTTCGATGCAAGCGCCTGACGGCGCGGTGTATCTCGCCCTGCTGACATTCTGAGACGGCGCGAGTCGAGCGTGTGCCTCGGGTTAGTTTGAGAAGAAGTGGCTGTGTAAACTGGCGTTGTGTCGACGCGACAGGACTTGTTGCTGACCCTCAAGCGGACGGGCGGCGCCCGGGCCGAGGAATTGGCCGACGCGCTCGAGATCACCACGAGCGCCGTCCGCCAACACCTGGCCGCCCTGACCGCCGACGGCCTCGTCGCCTACGAGGAGCGCCGCGGCGGACCGGGTCGCCCCAAGCACGTGTACCGAATCACGGAGGCGGCCGAAGCGCTGTTCCCCAAGCGCTACGGCGACCTGGCCGCCGAGTTGCTCGAGTACGTGGGCGACAGCGATCCCGCCCTCGTCGAGCGGCTCTTCGACAAGCGCCGCCAACGGCGCATCGCCAACGCCAAGGTGCGACTGGCCGGGAAGACGTTCGCCGACCAGGTCACCGAGCTGACCGCGATCCTCGACGAGGACGGCTACCTGGCCGCGGTCGAGCCGATGCCGGACGGGTCGTACCGGATCGTCGAGCACAACTGCGCCATTCTCGAAGTGGCGCGCCAATACGGCCAGGCCTGTTCGAGCGAGCTTGAATTCATCCGCAAGGTATTGCCGACCGCGAAGGTCGAGCGGGTGCAGCACATGATGGCGGGCGCGCACGTGTGCGCCTACGAAGTGACGCCGCGAGCGAAGGCCGCTACGTCAGTTTGAGGAGCTGGGCGAGACGGGCCAGGCCATCGGCGTGGATGTCCCACGGCGCGCGGATCGCAATGTTGATCTGGTCGGCGCCCGCTTCCGCGTAGCGGCCGATCTTGTCCAGGATCTCCTCGTCGGAACCGAGGAGGACGCCCGGCTTCACGTAGTTGGCCATCGCCCCAAACTGCGGCTCGAGGTCCTCTTCGCGGAACGCGAGCCCGACGTTGACCGCACACACGATCTCGGACGCGTCGCGCCCGATCTCCGCACACCGCTCGTGCAGCACGCCGCGTTTGGCCCCGAAGTCCTCGGGCGAGATGAACGGCACGTTCCAGCCGTCGGCGAAGCGCGCCGCGATGCGCAGCGTCCGCTTCTCGCCGCCGCCACCGATCCAGATCGGTAACCGCGCCTGCACGGGCTTCGGCTCACACCTCGCCGCTTCTAGCTGGAAGTGCTGGCCCGTGAACGTCGTTGTCTCCTGGCGCAGCAGGCCGGTGATGCACTCGGCCGCCTCCTCGAGGATGTTGAGGCGTTCACCCGCGCTCGGAAACGGGATGCCGTAGGCCTGGTACTCGAGCATGCTCCAGCCGGCGCCGAGGCCGAGGTCGGCCCGACCGCCCGAGAGGTGATCGATCGTGCAGATCGCGTTGGCGAGAACCGCGGGGTGCCGGTACCCGGCGCAGTACACGAGCGAGCCGCACCGCACTCGTTCGGTCTCGCACGCCAGCGCGGCGTGAGCCGCCACCGCCTCATGGCAGTTCGGGCCCCCGGTCATGTCGGCGGCGTAGAAGTGGTCCCAGATCGAGATCCAGTCGAACCCCATCGCTTCGATCCGATGCCAGAGGTCGACCAGTTCGTCCATGGTCGTGTTCTGCAGCCCCGCGTGGACGCCAAAAGTTGTCACGCCACCTAGCATCGCGTTTCGCGAGTCGGCGAGGTGTCTCGGCGCCATCGTCACCAACATCGAGAAAGCGGGTTAGTACGTGAGCGGTCCTCTATCCGGGGTCAAGGTCGTCGAGATCGCCGGCATCGGCCCCGGTCCGTTCTGCGCCATGTTGCTGGCCGACATGGGCGCCGATGTCCTGCGCATCGACCGGGCCCAAAACGTCAGCGACACGATTCCGGATCATCCGCACGGCGACGTGATGAATCGCGGCCGCCGGTCAATCGGCATCGATCTCAAGAATCCCGACGGCGTCGAGACCGTGCTGCGCCTCGTCGAGACCGCCGATGCGTTCATCGAAGGCTTCCGGCCCGGCGTCACCGAGCGTCTGGGCCTCGGGCCCGACGAGTGCCTGGCGCGCAACCCGCGCCTCGTCTACGGCCGCATGACGGGTTGGGGCCAGGACGGCCCGTACTCGCAGGCCGCCGGCCACGACATCAACTACATCGCGCTCGCCGGTGTCCTCAACGCGTTTGGCCGGGCCGGTGAAGCGCCCGTGCCGCCGCTCAATCTCGTAGGCGACTTCGGCGGCGGCGGGCTCTTCCTCGCGTTCGGCATGGCCTGCGCGCTGCTCGAAGCCAAGAACAGTGGGCAGGGTCAGGTGATCGACGCGGCGATGGTCGACGGCGCAGCGGTCCTGTCGACGTTCATCTACGGGTTGCGCAACATCGGCATCTGGCAAGAAGAGCGCGGTACGAACATGCTCGACACCGGTGCCCACTTCTACGACGTGTACGAGACGAGCGACGGCAAGTTCGTGTCGATCGGCTCGATCGAACCGCAGTTCTACGCCGAGATGCTGCGCCTCACCGGCCTCGAGGGTCAGGAGCTGCCCTTCGAGATGGACCGCACGCAATGGCCGGCGATGAAAGAGCGGTTGACCGCCATCTTCAAGTCCAAGACGCGGGACGAGTGGTGCGCGTTGATGGAGCACACCGACGTGTGCTTCGCGCCGGTGCTGTCGTGGACGGAGGCGCCCGCCCATCCGCACAACGTGCACCGCGGCACGTTCACGGAAGTCGCGGGCGTGGTCCAGCCGGCGCCCGGGCCCCGCATGTCACGGACGCCAGGGTCGATCCAGCGCCCGCCGCCCCATCCGGGCGAGCACACGAGCGAAGCGCTCACTGATTGGGGCTTCACCGACGCCGACGTCGCCAAGCTGCGCGAAACCGGCGCGGTCAAGTAGCGCGTTTCCGTTGGCGACACTCGTCACCTTTCACGCCCATCCCGATGACGAGTGCATCGCGACGGGCGGCATCATGTCGAAGGCGGCCGACGCCGGCCACCGTGTCGTCCTCGTCACCGCGACTCGCGGTGAGAACGGCGAAGTGGCCGATGGCTTTCTCGACGAAGGTGAGTTGCTCTGGCAGCGGCGCGTGAACGAGACCCACGCGTCGGCTGACATCTTGGGCGTGTCGCGCGTCGAGTTCCTCGGTTACGTCGACTCGGGAATGATGGGCACGCCCACCAATGACGCGCCCGACGCGTTCTGGCAGGCCGACATCGAGGAAGCCGCCCAGCGACTGGCGACGATTCTCCGCGAGGAGAATGCCGACATCCTCACCGTGTACGACGACCACGGGCTCTATGGCCATCCCGACCATATTCAGGTGCACCGCGTGGGCCATCGCGCCGCCGAGTTGGCCGGCACGCCGAAGGTGTATGAGTCCACCATCGACCGCGACAGCATGCGCGAGATGATGCAGCTGGCGGCGGGTGCGGATGACATTCCCGACCTGCCGGAGGACTTTGGCGTCCCGGGGGAGTTGATCACCACGCGCGTCGACGTCGTGCAGTGGGCCGATCGGAAGCGCACCGCCATGCAGGCGCACGCCAGCCAGATCGACGACCAGTCGTTCTTCCTCGCCATGCCGCCGGAGATATTCGCCGTCGCGTTTGGGACCGAGACATTCATCCTCACCGGCGCGCCCTCGGGCACCGCGGAGGTCGATCTGTTCGAAGGGATTGCGTGAGGGTCGTCCTCGTCCGTCACGGGCAGGCGGCGTCGACGTGGGGCACCCACGACGACCCTGGTCTCAGCGACCTCGGCCGAGCGCAAGCCGAGGCGATGGCCGACGCGCTCGAGCCCCTCGGGCCGCTGCCGGTGCTGGTGAGCCCGATGCTGCGGACGCTCGAGACGGCGGCCGCCCTCGAACGTCGTTGGAACGTCGCGGCCGTCGTCGAGCCCGCCGTCGGCGAGATTCCAAAGCCCGAGGGCGACGCCGTCGGCGGCTCGTGGCTGCGCGACGTGATGAACGGGACGTGGGCCGACTCGCCCGGGTTCGCGCCATGGCGCGCTGGCGTCATCGGCCGGCTCGCGCAGATCACCACTGACACGATCGTCGTGTCGCACTTCGTGGCCATCAACGTCGCCGTTGGCCACGCGCTCGGCGATGACCGCGCGGTGTGCTTCATGCCGCAGAACTGCTCGCGCACGCTGCTCGAGATCGACGGTGACCGTTTCTCGGTGATCGAGTTGGGCGAGCAGGCGGCCGCGCAACTCACGTGAACGTTCCGCTCACGCCGCTCGACTTCCTCGAGCGGGCGCGGCGGCTCTACGGCCCGCTCGAAGGCGTCGTCGACGGCCAGCGCCGCCTCACCTACGCCGAGTTCGCCGACCGGGCCCACCGTCTCGCCGGACTGGTCCGCAGCCTCGGGGTCCAACCGGGCGACCGCGTTGCCTACTTGTGCGGCAACACCCTGGAGTTGCTCGAGGCGTATTACGGCGTGGTGCTGGCCGGCGCGGTCCTCACGCCGCTGAACATCCGTCTCGCACCGCCGGAGTTGCAGTTCGTCCTGACCGACTGCGACGCCAGCCTCCTCGTCGTGCATCCGACGTTCGCCGACGTCGATCTCCGCGCGCCACGCCGCCTCGACTTGGGCCCCGACTACGAGGAGGGGCTCGCCGGTGCCGACCCGTTGCTGCGCGGCGACGTCGACGAGGACGCGGTGTGCGAGCTCTTCTATACGAGCGGTTCGACCGGCCAACCGCGCGGGGCGATGCTGACGCACCGCGCCCTGGCGACCCATGCGGTCGACAGCGCATTGACGATGGGCATCAACCATCGCGACGTCGTGCTGCACACGATCGCCCTGTTCCACGTCAACGGTTGGGGCACGCCGCACTACGTCACCGCTCTAGGTGGTGTCCACGTGCTGCTGGAGCGGTTCGATGCCGGCGAGGTTCTGCGGCTCATCGAGGCCGAGCGGGTGACGCGCTTGTCGCTCGTACCCACGATGGGGACCACGCTCCTCGTCCATCCCGACCTGCACCGGCGCGACCTGTCGTCGCTGGTACAGGTGACGGTGGGCGGAGCGCCGCCGGGGCCCCGGCTGCTCGCCGAGCTCGAGGACGCGTTCGGCTGTGAGGTGATCTGCGGCTACGGGCTCACCGAAGCCAGCCCGCAACTGACGAAGGCCGTGACGCTGCGGTCGCACGACGCGCTCCCGCTCGATGAGCAACGTCGTCGGCGGGCGACTACCGGGCTGCCCAACGTTGGCGTCGACCTCCGCGTATTCGACGACGCCGGCGCCGAGGTGCCATGGGACGGCGCGACGCCCGGCGAGGTGTGCGCCCGGTCGAACCACACGATGGCCGGCTACTGGAACCGCCCCGACGAAACGCTCGTCGCGCTGCGCGGCGGCTGGCTGCGGACCGGCGACATCGCCACCGTCGACGCTGAGGGCTACATCACGATCGTCGACCGCAAGAAAGACCTCATCGTCAGCGGCGGTGAGAACATCTCGTCTGTGCAGGTCGAGAACTGCCTCAACGATCATCCAGCGGTGTTGGAGTCCGCCGTTGTCGGCCTGCGCGACGAGCAGTGGGGCGAGGTGCCGCGCGCGTTCGTCGTGCTGCGGAACGGCGTGACGGCCCCGACGCCGGCCGACCTGATCGACTTCGTGCGCGAGCGGTTGGCTCACTTCAAGGCGCCCAAGCTCGTTGAGATCGTCGACGACCTCCCGAAAGGCGGTACCGGCAAGGTGCTGAAGAACGAACTGCGGAGCCGCCCCTAGGGGTTGGTCCGCGGCAACGTGCGGAGGCGAACGACGACGGGATCGTCAGCGCCGAGGAGTTCGCCGACGGCGTCAGCCGCCTCGTCGGGGTCAATGGCGCGCGCGTCGATCATCGCCTCGATGTCGGCCCAGTCACGGGTGCGATTGAACAGCACCTTGAACAGCGTCAAAGCCTCGCAGTCGATGATCGGAATGCGCCGCCCTTCGAAGGCGACGTCGCGTACGCCATCGGCGACACGACGGTGGAAGTCGTGCGCTTGGAAGAACAGGTCGACCGGCGTGTCGTCCCACCACAGCCTTACCTGGTCATCACGCGTTATTGCCGCCAGATCGGCGTCGCTGAACGCGACCCCGGGTGGGAGCGCGTCGAGCGCCCGTCGCGCGTCTTCCGTCGGCACGAAGACGTTCACGTCGATGTCGCGGGTACCTCGTGGTTCCTCGGTGCAGTAGGCGAGCGCGATCGCGCCGCCGAAGGCGTGGCCGACACCCGCTGTGTCGAAGGCGTCGTGGATCGCCAAGAGACGATCGCCAAGTGTGCTCACCGGGCGGCGCGTACCCGCCCGCGGAACGCGGGGTTCTTGAGCGAACCTCGACGTCGGGTCGGCAGCTGCTCGGCCAGGTCGAGGACCTGTCCGAAGAGACGCGCCGCCCGCTCGTCGTCGAGGATCCTGACCGCGCGGCCGAGGCGCAGCCGAAGTCCGGCCGCATCCACGATGCGCGCCAGCGCGGCTGCGCTGGGTTGCCGGCGCCCCCGTTCGTAGGCGTTCAGCACCGATCGCGGTATGGCGGCTCGCCTCGCCAGCTCCGCCTGTCGCAGCCCGGAGTATGCGCGTGCCTCGCGGATGAGTCGGCTCGCGGTGCTCTGGCTCATAAGAACAATGTTAGCGAATACGCTTACAGCCGGCGTTCCCGCGATCGGACCATGCGGCGGTGAGAACATCTCGTCTCATGTCTGAGTGGGTTCACACCGGGTACGCGCAGCGACTGCACTTTGGCCCCGGCGCGGTCGGGGACATCGCCACCATCGTCAAGGAGATCGGCGGTCGGCGCGTGCTACTCGTCACGACCGAGGGCCGGCTCGCATCCGACGCCGGCCGGGCGATCGTGTCCCGCCTCGGGCGGACGTTGGCGTCGACGTTCTCAGGTGTGACGTCACACGTCCCGACGACCGCGGTGCAGGCCGCGGTGCGCCAGTCCCGGCTCGACGCCGTCGACTCGATCGTCTCGTTCGGCGGCGGCTCATGTATCGACTTGGGCAAGGCGGTGTGTTTCTTCACTGAGCAGGAGGCGGGCACGCCGGGCACGTCGTACGTGGACCGTCCCGTACTTCCGCATGTGTCGATCCCGACGACGTACTCGGGTGCCGAGCTCACGCCGTTCTTCGGGATGACGGATCAGGCCACCAAGCGAAAGACCGGTGCCGGCGGTCCGACGATCGCGCCGATCGCCGCGATCTATGACCCCGAGTTGACGCTGTCGACGCCGGTCGCCGTGTCGGCGGAGACCGGCATGAACGCCCTCGCCCACGGCGTCGAGTGCGTGTACTCACCGAGCCGCACGCCCGAGGCGGAGGCGATCGCGCTCGAGGCCATCCACACGATCTCGGGGGCGCTGCCGCTGGTCGTCGACGACCCGGCGTCGCTGGCGGCGCGCACCGCGATGTTGGCGGGCGCCGCGCTGGCGGCGCGGTGTCTGCACAACGCGACGATGGGGGTCCATCACGGCCTCTCACAGCTGGTGGGCGGGCGCACTGGCATTCCGCACGGTCTGGCCAACGCCATTGTCTTGCCTCACGCGCTGCGCTTCAACGCCGACGCGGTGCCCGACGCCGTGGCTCGCATCGGCCGCGCGCTGGGCGACGAGTTCGACCCGGCGGGGGCGATCGAGCGACTGCGCGAGCGGGTCGGTCTGGCCGGCCGGCTCTCGGACTGCGGCGTGACCGACGAGGACATCGACGCCGTCGTCCGTCAGGTCGGCGGCCACAACCTCATCGCCCTCAACCCCAAGCCCGTCACCGAAGCCGACGCCCGCGCCATCCTCGAGGCCGCCTTCTAGGCCTCCAGCTACCGACTTTGTTGCAGTTGTCGTTCTCCTGGAACGACAACTGCAACAAAGTCGAGGTGGTTTAGGGGATGAGCATCACTTTGATGGCGCCGCTGGACTTGTCCATGGCGACGGCGATGGCGTCGCGGTAGGCCTCGAGCGGGAAGGTGTGGGTGATGACCACGTCGGCGGGCAGGGCGCCGGCCGCGAGGAGCTCGAGGGCGCGGTCGATCGAGTGCTCGTCGCCGTCGGCGGCATGACAGAAGCTGCCGACGACCGCCAGCTCCTTGAACCACACCGGTGTGAGGTCGACAGTCGTGAGCCCCGCCGCGCCCAGTACCAGGACCGTCGCTCGCCCGTCGGCCAGTCGCAGGGTTTCGGTGACCGCCGCTGCGGTGCCGACGGCTTCGACCACGTACGGGAAGCCACCAGCCAACATTCGCCCGTCGGCCCGACCGCGAACGACCGTCCCCGCGATGTCGGCCAACTCGTCGAGATGTCGTCCGTCGTCGTGGCGCATCACGACGTTGGTCGCGCCGATCGCGCGCGCCGCGTCGCCCTGATGCGCGTGCTTGGCGAGGATCGTGATCGGCGACGCCGGAAATAGGGAACCGACCGCGGCGACCGCGCACAGGCCGATGATGCCGGCGCCGACGACAAGGACCGGGTCGCCGTTGGCCGGCGGTTGCCGCATGAGCCCATGGATCGCGATCGACAGCGGCTCGTGCAAGGGCGCCACGTCGACGGGTAGTGACGGCGGGAGAACGTGCACCATCGAACCGTGCGCAAGGACCTCGTCGCCCCACCCACCCCCGAGGCCGGACGTGAACCCGATGCCCATGCCCGGCGTCGTGACGCGTGATCCGAAGTTGTGACACGTCGACGCGCGGCCGGCAGCGCAGTGCGCGCACCGCGGCTTGATGCCACGCGCGACGCATGCGATCACAGGGTCAATGGCGACGGCGGTTCCTTCGGCGATGCCGGAGCGGGCGCCGGCCTGCACGACGTGACCGGCGACCTCGTGGCCGAGGTCCATCGGGAGCGCCGCGTAGCCCGAGAGCGCTTGCGCCGGGCCGGTCGCCCCGTTGAACAAGTGGAGATCGCTGCCGCAGATTCCGCCGGCCGCCACCTCGATGCGAACCCACTCGGACCCGGGCAGGTTGCGCCGCGGCACGTCGACCATCGAGGCCGGAAACGAGCGATCGGCGAAGTTGAGTTGGACGATCCGGGCTGTGGACGCCATGCGCCGTCAACATAAACGCGTACGCCACCGACGGGCGTAGCCTTGTCGTATGACCGACCTCCGCGAAACACCCCGCTGGAGGGGTATCAACCACCTGGCGCTCGTCACCCCCGACATGGACGCGACCGTCCGCTTCTACCACGGCGTCCTCGGCATGCGGGTGGTGTCGACCGTGATGGCGGGCCCGATGCGTCACTATTTCTTCGAGATCGGCCCGGAGAACACGGTCGCCTTCTTCGAGGTGAAGGGCGCCCACGCGTTTGCCAAGCCGGCCGGGATACCCGACGTCGACAAAGCCGCTCAATTCGACCACCTGAGCTTCAACCTGCCCGACGAAGCCGCCCTCCATGCGCTGCGGGACCGCCTGGCCGCGCACGGCTGCGAGGTGACCGAGGTCGTCGACCACACGATCGTGCACTCGATCTACTTCACCGACCCGCACGGCATCGCCCTCGAGGCGTCGTGGTGGTGCATCGACGCCACCGGGCGTCCGGCTGACTACAGCGACGACCGCCTGTTCTCCGACCCCGATCCAGTGCCCGCCATCCGCGAACTACGCGAGCGGGGCGAGCTGGCGTGGACGCCCACCACCCAGCTCACCGGCGACGAGGTCAAAGACCCGGTCTAGGTCGTACAACTACACTCCTACCTAAGGCGCCCCACGGAGGTTTGCACGCATGAAGAAGATGCTGTCCGTCGACGATCTGGCTCGCGACCAGCGGTTCGAACGCATTCGCATCGAGGACGTCGTCTTCGACCCCCGCAACGCCAACGCCGGTCGCCGGCAGGGCAACTCCTTCAGCCCCAAGGACGTCGACTCGCCCGACGCCGCCCGCCAGCTGATGCACGGCATCTTCGTCGGCGAGATCCAGGCCCTCGAAGGCGCCGGCCGCACCTGTTACGACTTCGAGACCGGCAAGGAGAGCGACCAGGTGCCGTTCGAGCTGAAGCTCGACATGGCCCGCCAGTGTTGGGACGAGGCTCGGCACTGCGAGATCTCGATCAAGCTCAACGAGCACATGGGCTCGGAGATCGGTGAGTTCGCCGAGCAGACCATGTTGTTCGAAGCGGCGTGCAACGCCGACCCGGTGCTGCGCCTCACCGGCGTCAACCGCGCCCTGGAAGGCCTGGCCATCGACGTGTTCAACACCATGCGCGACTTCGGGACGATGACCTCCGATCCGGTTCTCTACTTCTGCGAGGACTGGATGCTGGCCGACGAAGTGACCCACGTGAAGATGGGCTCGGACTGGCTGCGCAAACTCACCGCCAACGACAAGGACCGTCAGAACCAGGCGCTCGACTTCCAGCGCACCGTCGACAAGCTGTTCAGCTTCGGCGGCCTTCGCGGCGAGAGCGAAGACAGTCCGGTGCATCTGGCCCGCAAGTTCCGTCAGCTCGCCGGCTTCTCTGAAGACGAGATCACCGAGCTGGTCGACATCGCCGCCGAGGCGATGGCCGAGGCCGAGGCCATGGCGCAGGCCGCCGCCGCGGCGCACACCGCCTAATCAGCTGACGCTTCGCGACATCCACGTCGGTTGGGCGTGGGTAGTGATCATCGGTAATGGGATGGCCGGCGTCTGGGCCCTCGCCGCGCACCGCCTGCCGTCGCTCCGGACGCGGGCGCTGTGGTGGTTCACCGCGATCGTCGAGCTGGCGGTGATCGTGCAGGTGATCCTCGGTGTGCAGCTCGTCGCCGGCCAGCACCTCAAGGTCAAGCAGTTCCACATGTTCTACGGGTTCGTGGCGATCATCGCGATCACGATCATCTACAGCTACCGCCACCAGCTGAAGCACCGGCTCTTCCTGCTGTACGGCTTCGGCGGCCTCTTCGTCATGGGCCTCGGCATCAGGGCGCTCCTCGTAGGTAGGCCGTAGCCTGGGCATGACATGTACGGCTACGGGGGACGACAGGCGCGGCGGCGCCGCACCCTGCCCGCCCTCGCGCTCGCCATTGCTGCCCTCACGATCGCGTCGGGCGCCTTCGCTGACGACCCGCCCGACACCGACGTCACCGGCACCTATGTCGTCGTCGACGCGGCCGGCACCGCGACGCATCCCCACTCCGCCCCTGCGCGCCTCCGGCACGACGAGCGGCAGTTCCTCAAAGTCGGCACGACTTATTACGAGCTGAGTTTCAAGCACCAGACGCGCTTGCAGCCGGGACAGCGGGCGCGGATACGGGGAAGGCGGACGGCCAAGGGAATCGACGTCAGCCGTGACGCGCCGGCCGGCGCGGTACCTGGCAGCTCGGCGCCGTCGGCCGCGCCCGCCGCGGTGGGTGCGGCGACGATGGATCGCGTCCTCGTGATCCTGGCTTACTGGACCTACTACCCGGACAACATGACGCCGGCCGCGGCGCGCAACGAGCTCTTCACGACGGGCAACAACTGGTACCAGGACGTGTCGTACGGCCGGATGGGCCTCACCGGCGACGTGACCAACTGGTTGCCGATCGCCCGGCCGTACAACTGCGACGACGTCTGGACGATCAAGGCGCGCGCGGAGCAGGCGGCATTGGCGTCGGGCTTCAACCCGGCGTCGTACAACCGCACGATGATCTACTTCCCGATGGACCGCACCTGCTGGTGGGGTGGCCAGGCGATCGTCAACGGAACGACGAGCTGGATCAACGGCGAGCTGACCGATCGCATCGCGTTCCACGAGTTGGGTCACAACTACGGCCTACGGCACGCGCACGGCTACCACTGCATGAGCGGCGGCGCGCCCGTCACGACGGGCGGGACGTGCACGTCCGACGAGTACGGCGACTCATGGGACGCCATGGGCGACGCGCCGTGGGGTGTCGGCCACTTCAACGCCGCCCAGAAGACGGTGCTCGGATGGCTCGACGGCGGACGGACCGCCACCGTCACAACGAACGGCACGTACACCGTGCTGCCGTACGAAGACCCCGCCGCCGGCGTGCGCGCGCTCGAGGTCCGTGCCGGGACGAACACGTACTGGGTCGAGTTCCGGCGGCCAATCGGCGCTGACAGCTGGCTCGCGAGTTGGAGCGGCGTGATCAACGGCGTCCTCGTTCACATGGCGGCGCCCGACGGCGGCACGTGGTTGTTCGACATGAACCCCGGGACGTCGTATGTGTACGACGCCGCACTGGCGCCGGGGAAGTCGTGGACCGATGCTGCCGGCGCGGTGACCCTGACGGTCGGTTCGGTCTCCGCCGCCGGCGCGGTCGTGAGCGTCGCCTTCGCCGCGCCGCCTTCGGGCACCACCTCTACCTCCACGTCGACATCGACCACGTCGAGCTCGACCACAACGTCGTCGATGCCCACGACGTCGTCGTCGACGACGTCCACGTCAACGACGACTTCGACCTCGACGACCAGCACGTCGACCACGAGCACGACCATCGGCGCGGTGAAGCGGGTAACGGTTGTGGCGCCCAACGGCGGCGAGCAGTGGACGATCGGCCAGCCCCACGACATCCGGTGGTCGGTCACCGGCGTCCCGAACGCGACCGTGACCATCGTGCTTCTGCGGAGCGGCCAGCCGATCGCCACCCTCGCCAGCGCGGCGGCGACGGGCGCCAACGGGCAAGGCGCCTTGGCGTGGACACCCTCTGGCGTACAGCCCGGTTCGATCTACACGATTCGGGTAACCGTGAACGGCGTCAGCCCGTCCGTCACCGACGCGAGCGACGCGTCGTTCTCGCTGACGCGCTAGCTACAAATTAACGACGGGGCAGGTCAGGGTGCGGGTGATGCCGTCGATCAACTGGACCTTGCTCACGACCATCTTCCCCAGCTCGTTCACGTCACCGGCTTCGGCGCGCACGATCACGTCGTAGGGACCGGTCACGTCCTCGGCCGAGGTGACGCCGTCGATCTTGGCGACTTCTTCGGCCACCTGAGCAGCCTTGCCCACTTCGGTCTGGATAAGGACGTACGCGGTAACGGGCAACGCAGCCTCCTGGGTCGGGACAGGTTCCGAGATCGTATTCTTCCGCCCGTGACCACGCTCGTGCCCCGTGACGTCCTATTTGGCAATCCCGAGAGAGTTCAGGCTTCGATCTCGCCCGACGGCAAACGGCTCTCGTATATCGCGCCCGTAAAGGGGGTGCTCAATGTCTGGGTCGGCACCGTCGGGGCCGATGACTTCGCGCCGGTCACTGACGACCGCGATCGCGGCATCCGGGCCTACGCCTGGGCCAACGACAACCGGCACCTCCTCTACATCCAGGACAAGGGCGGCGACGAGAACTGGCGGGTGTACTCGGTCGACCTCGACTCCGGCAACGTCCGCGACCACACGCCCTTCGACGGCGTGCAGGCGCAGCTCGTGAAGGGGAGCAAGCGACGTCCGGATGAGGTGCTGGTCGCCCTCAACAAGGACAACGAGCAGCTTCACGACGTCTACCGGCTCAACCTCACGTCCGGCGCCCTCGACAAGATCGAGGAGAACCCGGGCTTCATCGCCTGGGAGGCGGACCAGGACCTGAACGTGCGAATCGGCGCGGCCATGCAGCCGGACGGCAGCTTGGTCTTCGTGCACCGGCCCTCGGGCGACGAGTGGACGCCGCTGCTGCAGGTCTCGGCCGACGACGCCCTCTCCGCCGGCACGGTCGGCTTCAACGCCGACGGCAGCCAGCTTTACGTCAAGCTCTCGTCCGACGCCAACGCAGCCCGCCTGTTGTCGGTTGATCTGGCCACCGGCGATCGGACGGTGATCGCCGAGGACCCGAAGTACGACGTCGGCAGCGTCGAGCTCAACCCCGACACGCGCGAAGTCGAGATGGTCACGTACGAAAAGGACCGGGACGAGCACGTCGTGCTCGACTCGGCGATCGAGGCCGACATCACCGCGCTCAAGGCGTTGCACCCCGGCGACCTCGCGATCACGAGCCGTGACCACGCCGACCGGCGCTGGCTCGTCGCCTTCACCGCCGACGACGGGCCCAACGCCTATTTCGTTTGGGACCGTGACGCGCAGCAAGCCACGTTCCTGTTCACGCACCAGCCCGAGCTCGAGAAGTACGAGCTGGCCAAGGTCGAGCCGTTCGAGTTCACGAGTCGCGATGGGCTCACCGTGCACGGCTACCTCACGTTCCCCAAGGGCGTGGAGCGTTCCAACCTGCCCACGGTGCTGAACGTGCACGGCGGCCCGTGGGCTCGCGACTCGTGGGGCTTCAATCCTGAGTCGCAGTGGTTCGCCAACCGCGGCTACCTCTCGGTGCAGGTCAACTTCCGGGGCTCCACCGGGTACGGCAAGGACTTCCTCAACGCCGGCGACCGCGAGTGGGGCGCCAAGATGCACGACGACCTGCTCGATGCGGTCGCGTGGGTCGTCGACAAGGGATACGCCGACCCGGCCAAGGTTGCGATCTACGGCGGTTCCTATGGCGGGTACGCCGCACTGGTCGGCGCCAGCTTCACGCCGGACGTCTTCTGTTGCGCGGTCGACATCGTCGGTCCGTCGAACTTGAAGACGCTGATCGAGAGCGTGCCGCCCTACTGGGCGCCGATGATCGCGGTGTTCCACAACCGCGTCGGCAACCCGGAGACCGACGAGGAGTTCCTGTGGTCGCGGTCGCCGCTGTCACGGGTCGACGACATCAAGATCCCGATGCTGATCGCGCAGGGCGCCAACGACCCGCGCGTGAAGCAAGCCGAGTCCGAGCAGATCGTCGAGGCCATGAAGGAGAAGGGCATCGAGCACAACTACATGCTCTTCGAGGACGAAGGCCACGGCTTCGCCAAGCCCGAGAATCGCCTCAAGTTCTACGCGGCCGCCGAACAGTTCCTCGCCCGCCACCTCGGTGGGGCGTGCGAGGAGCCGTCAGCTGAGTCGGTCTTGGAGCGCGGCTAGCTCGTCGCGGAGCGCCGTCTCGCGGAGCCTAGGTAGGTCCACCTCCACTACTACTCGCAAGCTCGGCGACGCGAGCGACGTGAACCGCATGGCGGCCGGGGTCGGGCGGTGACTACAAGGCTACCTACGGCCCGGTGGGCGAGAAGTCGGCGCGACGGACTTGGATCACACCCTCTGTGTTGTAGGCGGTGAGGGCGTGGTTGTTCTCGTCATAGAACACGACGAAGCCACCGTCGAAGGCGAAATGGTCAGCATCCAACTCTGACCACAGCGTCCACGTTTCTTGGTCCTCATGCTCCTGCTTGAAGTTGATCACGAACTGCGTTGTCGCCAAGACGACTCCTCTCGTCGTATTCTGAACGGGGAGCAACTCGGGAACGGACCCCGATATATGCAGCGTCCAATGCCGGCGCCAGTCACGTAGACATGCCCCATGTGGAGCGCCCCCGGACCGCGGCAAGGTCAACCTGCCAAGATGGTCCGCCCGCTAAAGGGTCCGGGGGCCCACACCCTCCTCAGAAGGTCTCCTGGTCCAGGTCGTCGGCGTCCGCTGGTTCGGTGATTGCGGCGGAATTACTCGGCCCCGGCGGGAGCATCCGCTGGTCTTCGTACAGCCGCATCGATTTGATGAGTCCCATGACGAACTTCTCGTCGTCCGTCGAGAGGCTGAACAGGTCAACCGACACGGTGACGCTCACGGTTCCGCCGGAGCGCAGTTCGATTATTCGGACGTTCGGCTTACCAGTCGATCCGGCCTGGGGCTCGTGTGGCTTGGCACCGAGGTTCTCGTCCGGCTCCTCGGTGCCAACGGGGGTCGCCTTCTTGGCTCGGGTGGACGGTGGGACCCGCGGCACTCGCCAGTGACGACTCACCGTGATGCCGCTGAATTTCGCAGCGTTCAGGAAGAAGGCGATCACCTTTCGCATGGTGTCGCCGGGGTTGACGCCTAGCGCCTTGAATGCATCGAGCATCTGCTGCTGCGTGGCGTTTATCCCCAGCGCCAGTACCGAGCCGTAGATGGACCGGACGAGTTCGCCAACCATCTTCTTGCGCAGTTCCTCGTCAGCCTCCACGAGGGCTTGAAGCAGGTCCGTGACGCTGCCGTCCTCCTCACGCATCCCAAGGACGTTGAGCGCCGCGATCACCTGGGTCTGATATCCGCCGGAGTAGCTGTCGAGGTAGCTCTTGTCGATTCGGGCGGGCGGCTCCTCCTGAACCATTCGCTCGATCAGGTCGGTGATCGTGCGCCACGCGATGTACGGCGGGTGTGCTTGGGCCGGAGCACCATCTTGGATCTCTGTCATTTAGTCCGCGCCCTCCTTGTTGGCTAGCGGTCTGGTATTGGGCGCGATCCTCGCGCCTTTGGCTCGCTGTGTCCAGGATTATTCCGCAGATTGTGTGGTATGGTGCTTGGCAGCGCATGAGAAGCGGGCCTACGGTGCCTGCATGAGCGGAACAACCATCAGCGCAGGGACAGTGGTGACCGTGCGTACGGCCTTCGGAAACGAGGTTCTGAAGCGGGCCGTCACGGGCGTGGTCATGGGCGCCGACTTCCTCGTCGTCCGCGTGTGTTCCGAGGAGGAATGGCACGCGGCCGAACGCGAGGACCGGACGCCGGCGTCTACTCCATGGCCTGCTGAGGATGTGTGGTCCGCGGAGAATCCTGTCGCCGTCTAGACGTGGCGGGCGTCTCCCAGCACCGCCGACCAAAAGCGTCGACACCGGGGTGGCTTGACTGTCTAACAAGGTCGTCGTAACCTTTACGCACGCCCAACCGACGCCCTGTGGTCTCGGTTTCTAAATAGCTAGTCGGGCGGAACTACATACGAGTCAGCCCGCATAATGCGGACTCTCAGCGGTGGCCGATTGGTTCGGCCGGGGAAAGGTAGATCACCCACCGAACCAAATTGAGCGGGGCATGCGCCTCTCAGCCGCTGAGGGTGAGGTTCTACCCGGCTCCTCCGATCGATCGATCGAGAGGCACGGTCTGGTTCTCCAGGCCGTGCTCTCACTTTGGAGGGAGTCGTGGTGGATGAAGCGCTGTCGTATTACTTCGAGCTCTTGAGCGATGTCGTGCGTCGCATGGGCGAACGTGGTGGGAAAACTTTCGCGGCCGGCGTGAAGCCGGCGTTACAACAGCTAGCGATTGGCGGCTTCGACGAGGAGAAGCTCGGTTTCACATCGTTCGCTGGTTTCCTGAGAGCTGCCGAGGCGGCCGGTGTTGTCGACCTGATGGTCGACAGACCCGGCCTCCTCCGAGTCGCACTGCCGTCGAACAAGTCCGCGCCTGAGTTGACCGAGGCGGTGGAAACGGATCCTCCAACGCTCCGCGAAGACCTCTGGCGAGCGTTCGTTGACTGGACTCCCGGTTGCATCCGGTTCTTTGACACGGAAGGAAAGGCCGCCCACGTCCTAGCGAAACACCCGGTACCCGCTGAGAGCGCCGAGGACGCGGCACTCCGCGCAGCCGTCGAATCGCAACCATCGCGATTTCCCGAGATCGAGCCGATCTCCTTGGAGACCACTCTGGCATGGATGAAGGAGTACGCAGAACAGCTCGACGAACCGAACCGCAGTCTCATCGCAGCGGCACTCACATCCGAGAGGCCTGCTCGAGAGTTTTCGCTTTTAGTGCGACGCTCAGCAAACCTCTCGCGGTCGTGGCACCGATTTCGGTTGGCGCGAGTACGAGCAACGGTCCAGTCCTGGTTGACGGAACGTGGACTAGAGATCGAGATCGACGCGCCGGCTCGGGTCGTGGACGAGCACCAGGCCGACCGAGTCAGACCAGCGCGTCCGAGCGCTCGCCCGGACCGCGCGACTCGTCGGAACCTGCACGAGAATGACGTTCGCCACCGTGTGGTCCGCGCGGTGGAGCGCATGCCACTTCGAGATCTCCTCGAATTGCCGATCCCGTTTGAATACTTCCTCGACTAGCCACGATGGCGGGTGGGCTTTGGACTCCGCGCAGGAATATCCGCCAAAGCGTCAACCTGCGCGAGTTGCTTCGGACCGCCCTTCCCGTCCCCAGTGACCACGGAATGTCGTACGGGTCCCTCAGCGCCGAGTTGGCGGCACTGGTTAAGACCAGACGCCGTCGGGCCAACCGCCCGATGCCTGCGGCGTTGATCCGGGCTCGGGGAATCGAGTCGCTCGATACCGCTGTCACGAAGGCAGCCCTAGAGCTGCCCGACTGGGGGGCCTACGTCTTGCGGACGCTGGTATTCGAACCGCCCCGATATCTTGAGTTTGTCGCAACCGCGGATCAGAAACACGCGGCTTCGTTCGGGGTGTTTTCCTTCGACTCCGGTAGCGACTTGATCGCATGGACGTTCAAAGCGGAGCGACAAGAAGGCACGCAACAGTGGTGGCGATTCGCGAACAGCCAGATCAGCGTCGTCGATGCGGCGATCGGGGCGGACAGCAAGGCCGTATTGGAGGTTCTTGAGGGCTATTGCCTCGCCACGAGCGGCGCCCATGGGTCGGGCTATGAGGGATCGATGGCTCGTGGGTTGTGGCTGGACACACAGGCGCCACCATCCCTGCGCCGGCGGTTGGCAGCTGTTGCGTTCGTACAGGGACTGGACCTCAGCATCGTTCCGGGCACTGAGTTGCTTCGGTTAGGCCCGTCGATCGCGGATGAGGCTGGGGTTGTGATCGTCGCGAACGCCTATGCGCGTAATTCTGAGTGGCGCGCCCTCTCGACTCTGCGTAGCCGGCGCCAGCGCGGCGAGTTGCTGCTTGCAGGTGCCACCGAGCCGAGCCTTGTTAGCGAGTTTCGGGACCACCTCAGCGCGCTACTTCCACTTGAAGCAGCTGGCTCGCAGGTCCGTCGTGGCGGCCCGGAGTGGATCGAGCCGAACGAGACGATGGTCCATCCGATTCATGGACGGTTTTGGCGCGATTCGGGCTGCGAATCTTGGTGGACCAAGGACGATGCCAGCCACGCAGGCTGTGCGTGGAAGGAGTACGAAGAGGTCGCGACGTGTCTGGAATGGCGAAATGACATTGATCCACTTGGCGCGCCAATCGCGAAACACAAGAGCGCGCCAAGCAAGCGTCTTTGGCTTAGCGACTTCTACGCCCGCGGGCAGATCTGATCAAGAGCGTCAGCTGAGTCGGTCTTGGAGCGCGGCTAGCTCGTCGCGCAACGCCTGGGGGAGTCGCTCGCCCAGTGACGCGAAGTGCTCCTCGATCGAGGGCACCTCAGCACGCCAGTCGTCGGTCTTGACCTCGAGCAGTTCCTCGAGATCCTCCTTGGGGACGTCGAGGCCCTCGGTGTTGAGCGCTTGTGGCGTCGGCACGTTGCCGATCGCCGTCACCTGCGCGTCGCCCTCACCGGCGCACCGGTGGAACACCCACTCGAGGACGCGGCTGTTCTCGCCGAAGCCCGGCCATAACCAGCGACCGTCCTCGCCCTTGCGGAACCAGTTGACGTAGAAGATCTTGGGCAGCTTCTCGGGCTGCGTGGCCTTGCCGATCTTGAGCCAGTGGCCGAGGTAGTCGGCCATGTTGTACCCGCAGAACGGAAGCATGGCGAAGGGGTCGCGTCGCAGGTTGCCGACGGCGCCGGCGGCGGCCGCGGTCGTCTCCGACGCCATGATCGAGCCGAGGAACACCCCGTGCTGCCAGTCGAACGCTTCGGTGACCAGCGGCACGACCGACGCGCGCCGCCCGCCGAACAGGATGGCGTCGATCGGCACGCCGGCCGGGTCCTCCCACTCGGGCGCGATGGCGGGGTCCTGGGCGGCCGGAGCGGTAAAGCGGGCATTGGGATGGGCGGCCGGCGTGTCTGACTCCGGATTCCAGGGCTGGCCCTTCCAGTCCGTGGCCCGGGCCGGGGGCTCGTCGGTCATGCCCTCCCACCACACGTCGCCGGCGTCGGTGAGCGCGGTGTTGGTGAAGATGCAATTGCCGTCGAGCGTGAGCATGGCGTTGGGGTTCGTCTTCATCGACGTCCCCGGCGCCACGCCGAAGAATCCGTGTTCGGGGTTGATGGCCCAGAGGCGACCGTCGGCGCCGAACTTCATCCAGCAGATGTCGTCGCCGACCGTCTCGACCTTCCAACCGGGAAGGGTGGGGACGAGCATGGCCAGGTTGGTCTTGCCGCAGGCCGACGGAAACGCGCCGGTGACGTAGCGCGTCTCGCCCTCGGGCGACGTGAGCTTGACGATGAGCATGTGCTCGGCGAGCCAGCCGTCGTCGCGCGCCATCACCGAGGCGATGCGCAGCGCGAAGCACTTCTTGCCGAGGAGGGCGTTGCCGCCGTACCCCGAGCCGTACGACCAGATCTCCCGGGTTTCGGGGAAGTGCACGATGTACTTGTTCTCGGCGTCGCACGGCCACGCCACATCGGCTTGGCCCTCGGCGAGCGGTGCACCGACCGAATGGAGGCAGGGGACGAACTCGCCCTTGTCGCCGAGGACGTCGAGGGCGCCCTGGCCCATTCGCGTCATGATCCGCATGTTCACGACGACGTAGGCCGAGTCGGTGAGCTGCACGCCGATGTGGGCGATGGGCGAACCAAGGGGGCCCATCGAGAACGGGACCACGTACATCGTGCGGCCCTTCATCGAGCCGCGGAACAGCCCGGTGAGGGTGTCTTTCATCTCGGCCGGCTCGCACCAGTTGTTCGTGGGCCCGGCGTCGATCTCGTTCGTCGAGCAGATGTAGGTGCGGTCCTCGACGCGGGCGACGTCGCCGGGATCGGAATGGGCCCAGTAGCTATTGGGCCGCTTCGCCTCGTTGAGCGTCGTGAAGGTGCCGGCGTCGACGAGCAGCTGGCACAGCCGGTCGTACTCCTCGGCCGAGCCGTCGCACCACTCGATGCGATCAGGTGTCGTGAGGGCGGCGACCTCGTCGACCCACGCGAGCAGTTTGGCGTTTTTCGTTGGCGTCGTTGCCATCGATGTCACCTCAACTTCCAGAAGTGGACGCCGGGGGTTCGGAGGGGGTGCCCATGTCGATCTCGGAGCCCAGCCGGAGACGGGTGGCGCGCCCGTCTGCGTCGAGATCGAAGAGCACGCGCTGGCCCTGTCGGAGCATGCGAAAGATCGATCCAGCGAGGGCGTCGGCGGCCAAATCGCTCTCGGCCCGGTCGGTGTCGCGGATAACCACGCCCGCTCCGGTGTCCGGGTCATACGACTTGACCACTCCCTGCAAATCGTCCTCCTACAGTCGAGAAGAATGGACGTTACCGGAGGCGATGAGTTGGCAGCCATCTCACGCCTTTCCCGTCTGCTCCCCGCCGCTCCACCAGGGCAAACGTGGCTGGGGGACGACGCCGCCGTGCTGCCCGACGGTCGGCTGCTGGCCATCGATTCGGTGGTGCAAAACGTCCATTTCACCGACGACCTGGAAAGCGCCGGCTGGCGCGTCGTCGTGCGCAACGTGAGCGACGTCGCCGCGATGGGTGGCGAGCCCGACCACATCGTCATCTCGGTGGCAGGTGCGGTGGATCTCGACCGGCTCTACGACGGCGCCATCGCCGCCGCCACCGAATACCGGTGTCCGATCGTCGGCGGCGATCTGACCTCGGTGCCCGGCGACGCGGTCGTCGTCACCGCCGCCATCACCGGTCACGTCGACGGCCCGCCGGTCCTGCGCAGCGGGGCCCGGCCCGGCGACGTCATCTACGTGACCGGGCTCGTGGGCGCCGCCGCCGCCGGCGGCTATGCGGCTCGACCGCACGCGCGCGTCGCCGAAGGGCGAGCGGCTCGGCTCGCCGGGGCGACGGCGATGATCGACGTGTCCGACGGCCTGGGCCTCGACCTACGGCGGCTGGCGATGGCGTCCGGCGTCGGCGTTCGCGTCGAGGAGGTGCCGGTGGCGCCCGGCGCCACCGAGGCCCAGGCGATGGGCGGCGGCGACGATTACGAGCTGATCTTCACGGCGCGGGCCGACGCGGCCGTCGCCGGGATTCGCATCGGCGTGTGTACCGACGATCCGGCCAAGCTCCCGGAACCGAGCGGATGGCAGCACTGACGATCGCCGGCACCGACTCCAGTGGGGGTGCCGGAATCACCGCGGATCTGAAGACCTTTCTGGCGCACGACGTCTGGGGCTTTGTGGCCGTCACCGCGGTGACCGCGCAGAACGCCGACGGTGTGCACGCGATCGAGGCGGTCTCGCCGGCGTTGGTGGCCGCGCAGATCCGTGCGGTCCGACCCGCCGTGGCCAAGACCGGCATGCTCCCAAGCCGCGAGTGCGTTGAGGCCGTTCTCGGCGCACTGCCAACCGGCGTCCCCCTCGTCGTCGATCCCGTACTCCAGGCGACCACCGGTGAGGCGCTGTCGGTGGTCACGCCGCAACTCATCGCCCGGGCGACGGTGATCACGCCGAATCGCGAAGAGGCCGCGGCCCTCACCGGCGCCGCCGATCCCGTGGAGGCGGCCGGCCTACTCGTGCGGATGGGCGCGCAGGTCGTCATGGTGACCGGGAGCGAGTCGGCTCGCGACATCGTGGCCACCGCCGCCGACGTGCTGACGCTCGACGGCGTCCCGATTGACGCCCCCAACACGCACGGAACCGGCTGCATCCTGTCGGCCGCCATCACCGCCGAGCTGGCCAAGGGCATGGATCCCGTCGACGCCTGCATCGCCGCCAAACACTTCGTCGCCCAGGCCCTCGCCGCCGGCTACCCGTTCTTTGATTCTTTGCCGGCGTAGGAAGTCGGCAAAGAATCAAAGAATGCTGGCGACTAGCGGACGGCTTTTTGGATCTTGCCGGCGCGAAGGCAGGACGTGCAGACGTTGACCCGCTTAGGCGTGCCGTTGATCAGCGCCCGGACCCGCTGGATGTTCGGGTTCCAACGCCGCTTCGTGCGTCGATGGGAGTGGCTGATGCTCATGCCGAAGGAGGGATGCTTGCCGCACACCTCACACACCGATGCCATGACGCGAACCTCGAAGCAGTAGACCGACTGGGGAAGCGTCAACGTTAGCATCCCCATTCATGGAGGAGCTCGGGCCCGCCGACCTCAAGCAGGCGGTCGTGACGTACCGAGACCTCCTGCGCTCCCATCAGGATCGCATTAACCGGCTCAACGTCTATCCCGTGCCTGACGGCGACACCGGCACGAACATGGCGCTCACGCTCGAGTCGGTGGTCGCCGAGCTGGACGGCGCAACCGACATGGCGTCGGTGGCCAAGGCGATGAGCCACGGCTCGCTCATGGGTGCCCGCGGCAACTCGGGCGTGATCCTGAGCCAGGTGCTCCGTGGTCTGGCCGACGGGCTCAACGGGAGTGAGTCAGCCAGCGCCAGCGACGTGAAGTCGGCGCTCGACGGCGCCAGCGTCGCCGCGTACGGCGCGGTGATGCGCCCGGTCGAGGGGACGATCCTGACGGTCGTCAAAGCCGCGGCCGCCGGTGCAGCCGAAGGCGACACGCTCGTCGGCGTCCTCGACGCGGCCCGCGACGGCGCCGCCGAGGCGTTGGCCAACACACCCGAGCAGCTGCCCGTCCTCAAGCAAGCCGGCGTGGTCGACGCGGGCGGCGCCGGCTTCCTCCTGTTCCTCGACGCCCTGCTCAACGTGGCCGACGGCCGACCGCTGCCCGAGCCTCCGCCGAGTCCCGAACATCTCGCGGGCACCCTTCATCCCCCGGTCGGCTCCGTCTCCGCTTCCGCCTCCCTTGAAGGCCTCCGTTACGAGGTCATGTATCTGCTCGACGCGAGCGACGAGACGATCCCCGCGTTCAAGAACGTGTGGGCCGGGATTGGCGACTCGATCGTGGTCGTCGGCGGTGACGGCTTGTGGAACTGCCACATCCACACCGACGACATCGGCGCTGCGGTCGAGGCCGCCCTCGACGCCGGTCGGCCTCGCAACATCCGGGTCACCGACCTGATGGAGCAGGTCGAGGAGGAGCGCTGGGTTCGGGAACACGAGGCCGAACCGGAAGGGCCGGCCCAGCACGTGCCGACAGCGGTCGTCGCGGTGGCGACCGGCGCCGGCCTGCAGCGGATCTTCCGCTCGCTCGGCGTGCAACGCATCGTGGCCGGCGGTCAGTCGATGAACCCGTCGACGGCCGAGATCCTCGAAGCGGTGAACGCGGCGGCGGCCGACGAGGTCGTCATCCTGCCCAACAACAAGAACATCATCGCCGTCGCCGAGCAGGTCGACGAGCTGACTGCCAAGCGCGTGCGTGTCGTCAAGACGACCGACGTGGCCGAGGGCTTCGCCGCGCTGATGGAGTACGACCCCGAAGCGAGCGCCGACGACAACGTGACGTCGATGACGACCGCCAAGGAACGCATCGTGTGCGGCGAGATCACCCGTTCGGTGCGGGCATCGACCTGCGATGTCGGCCCGGTCGCCGAGGGCGACTGGCTCGGGATGAGCGAGGACACGATCATCGTCGTCGCGCCGACACTCGGCGACGCGACCTGCGGCCTGCTCGCCAAGTTGGTCACCGACGACCACGAAATCGTGACGGTGATCGAAGGCGACGGCGCCACCGCGGGCGAGACGCGGCGTATCAGCGAGTGGATCGGCGAACACCGCGCCGGCGCCAGCGTCGAGGTGCACCACGGGGGCCAGCCGCTGTACCCGTATCTCTTTTCTGTCGAGTGAGCCGCCGCCTCAGTCAGCTCGACGAGATACCGGTCACCGTCCTCAAGGGCGTGGGCGACAAGAAAGCCGAGTCGCTGAGCAACGTTGGCATCGAGACCGTGCTCGACTTGCTGACCCATTACCCGCGCCGGTACATCGATCGCACGCAGCAGGCCGAGATCGGCGCGCTGGTCGACGGCGACGAAGCGATGGTGCTCGCGCGCGTCAAGAAAGTCTCGGCCCGTCGCACGCGACAGGGACGGTCGCTCGTCGAGGTCGACGTCTTCGACGGAAGCGGCTACCTCCACTGCACGTTCTTCAACCAGCCGTGGCGGGCCAAGCAGCTCAAGGAGGGAACCGAAGCGATCTTCTTCGGCAAGCTCGAGCGCTACCGCGGCCGGCGCCAGATGACGAGCCCGGTCGTCGACCTCATCGGTGACAAGACCGGCCGCGTCATCCCCGTCTACCCGCAGTCGGAGAAGGAGGGGCTCAGCACGTGGGAGCTGGCCACGTGGGTCGACGAAGCCCTCGAGCGGGCGGGAGAGCTGATCGATCCGCTGGCCGAGGACTGGCGCGACCGGCTCGATCTCGTCGACCGGACCTGGGCCTTCACCCACATCCACGCGCCGGAATCGATCGGGTCGGCCCAAGCGGCGCGCAAACGGCTCGCATTCGACGAACTGTTCCGACTGCAAATGACGCTCGTGATGCGAAAGCGCGCCGTCGAGCGCGAGTCGAAGGGCATCCGTCACGCGGTGTCCGGCGGCGAGCTGCTCCCGCGATTTCACGCCAGCCTCCCGTTCACCCTGACGAGTGCGCAGCAACGCGCCATCGCCGAGATCAACGGCGACCTGGCCGGCCCGCACCCGATGCACCGGCTCTTGCAAGGTGACGTGGGCGCCGGCAAGACGCTCGTCGCGCTGAGTGCACTGATCGTCGCGGTGCAGGGTGGCTACCAGGGCGCGTTCATGGCGCCTACCGAAGTGCTCGCCGAGCAGCACAACATCGCCGTTCGCGCCTTCGTCGCCGACCTGAGCGTGGGCGACGAGGGAACGCTCCTCGGCGATCGGCCGCTGCGCATCGAACTGCTGACGAACCGCACCACCGCCACTGAGCGCACGCGCCTCCACGCCGGGCTCCTCGACGGCTCGGTCGACATACTCATCGGCACGCACGCGCTGATCACCGACAAGGTCGCGTTCAAAGCGCTCGGCGTCGTGGTGATCGACGAGCAACACCGCTTCGGCGTCGAGCAGCGCGCCGCGTTGCGCGGCAAGGGCGACGACCCCGACGTGCTCGTCATGACGGCGACGCCGATCCCGCGTACGGCGGCGATGACGGTGTACGGCGATCTCGACGTGACAGTTCTCGACGAGCTACCGCCGGGTCGCACGCCGATCAAGACCGAGTGGGCGCGCGGGCCGCTCGAGGAGGCGGCGGCATGGGAGTGCGTGCGCGCCGAGGTCGCCGCCGGCCACCAGGCCTACGTGGTGTGTCCGCTCATCGACGAGTCCGAGAAGATCCAAGCCCGCTCCGCAGTCGAGGAGTACGACCGACTGCGCACTGACGTGCTGCCCGAGTTGCGGCTCGGTCTGTTGCACGGCCAGATGGCGGCCAAGGAACGCGAGGCGGGCATGACCGCGTTCCGCCGCGGCGAGGTCGACGTCCTCGTCGCCACGACGGTGATCGAGGTCGGCGTCGATGTACCCAACGCAACCGTGATGGTCATCCTGTCGGCCGACCGCTTCGGCGTCGCCCAGCTCCACCAGCTGCGCGGGCGCGTCGGCCGCGGCACGGACCGCTCGTACTGCTACCTCCTCGGCGAGGCCAACACGCCCGACAGCGAGCAGCGGCTCCAGGCGATCGAGCGCACCACCGACGGCTTCGAACTGGCCGAGGTCGATCTCGAGATACGCGGCGAGGGCACCATCCTCGGCACCAGGCAGAAGGGCCGCACCGACCTGAAGCTGGCGTCGTTGCGGCGAGACAAGGACCTGGTGGCACGGGCGCGTGAGGTGGCGTTCGAGATCGTCGACGCCGACCCGACGCTGCGCGCCAACCCCGACTTGGCCGCCGAGATCCGCACCCTCGTCGACGACGAGGAGGCCGAGTTCCTGTTCAAGTCGTAGGCGTCGTCCTCGCCGCCGGGCGGGGCGAGCGACTGCGGCCGCTGACCGACTCGGTGCCGAAAGCGCTGCTGCCGGTGGGTGGAGTGCCGCTCCTTGATTTAGCGATTGGACGCGTGCGGCCACTCGTCGACGAGGTCGCGGTCAACGCGCACTACTTGCACGAGCAGATCGCCGACCACCTCGCGGGCGCCGACATTCATCTCTCGATCGAACAGCCCGAAGCGCTAGGAACCGCGGGCGCGCTGGGGAA
>Ga0075428_100000209_pt1 | contig 56501 bp, 49 predicted proteins | sample RhiMetdeltSRZDD2_FD_75291 | JGI IMG/M metagenome (GOLD analysis project Ga0075428, IMG submission 75291) | Populus rhizosphere microbial communities from Tennessee, USA - Rhizosphere MetaG P. deltoides SRZDD2 | ecosystem: Host-associated > Plants > Roots > Rhizosphere > Soil | place: USA... | reverse complement strand
TGCTCTACGGCGTTACGCCGCTCGATGGTGTCACCATCGCGAGCGTCGTCGTGCTCGTTGGCGGCGTGGCGCTCGTTGCGGTGGGTGTACCGGCGTGGCGCGCAGCCCGAGTCGATCCAGTGACGGCACTGCGGGCGGAGTAGGGTCGCCCGAATCGCTGTTTCCAAGCGTGCTCCTTCCACAACGCAACCGCGAGGTTACCAGAGCGGCTGGTCCTCAAACCGAAGCCCTGATCACCTCTCGAAATCCGTAGACGTGTATAGTGGCGCACGGTGTGATGACACCGTCGGGTCGACGTGACCTCGGTGTGTATTGGGCTATTCCGTGAGGAATCACCAGATGATCGGTGGGGAACCTGGCGCGAACGCGTTCGTTGCGATCTCCATCGCGGTAACGCTGACGGCCTGCAGCAGCCCGTCGTCGCCGACCGCGCCAATGCCGGTTGTTGCCCCTGGCCCGGAATTGGTGCATCTCGAGGCGGAAACCGGTTCGGGCAGGCTCGACGTCCGCAAACGGTCGCGGGCCTCAGGCGGCATGACCGTGCATCTGGCGCCGGGCGAACGCCTGTCGTGGGCATTCAGCACCCGCGGCTCGCAGACTCCATACGATCTGGCGGTCACCTACGCGAACGGGCGGGAAGGCGCCAACGAAACGCTGCATGTGTTGCTCGACGGTCTGAGAGTCCGCACGTTCGTCGATCGCGATAGTGGTGACGCCGTCGAGGGTTGGGAGACATTCGTCACCGATCCTGCCGGCTCCGCTTCACTGGAGCCTGGTTCACACACCGTCGCCATCGAGAGTGAAGGCGGGGACGGCTGCGTCGAAATCGATTTCATTCGCGTTGTCCCGATCAATTCGCTCGTCCCGCAACCGGGAGTGCGGTGAGTCGTCGCCGCATAACGCGTTACCTCCTCTCCGATCCCGGCTTTACTTCCGCAGTGAGGCTCGCCTCGCGCAGGCGCTGAATGTACGCGATCCCGTCGCCGCTGCTCACGAGGCGTTTCCGCGGAATCTCCGAACGCCTCGCGCAGCCGCCTGACGGCGGCGTTCAGGCTGTGGTCGAAATCGACGAACGTATCGCCCGGCCACAAGCGCTGGCGAGCCCCAGCAACTTCAAGCTTCATGGCAGCGGTGATACGCTCATGCGCTCGTGGAGCGCACATGAAAAAACTGATCAACGAGCCGGCGGATGCGATGCGGGAATCGCTCGCCGGGTTCGCCGAGGCCCACTCCGAGATCCTCAAGGTTTCCTTCGATCCCGTGTACGTGGTGCGGGCGGACGCGCCCGTCAAGGGCAAGGTCGGCATCATCTCGGGCGGCGGGAGTGGTCACGAACCGATGCACGGCGGTTACGTGGGCCAGGGCATGCTCGACGCCGCCTGTCCCGGCCAGGTCTTCACGTCCCCCAGTCCCGACCAGATGGAAGCGGCCACCAGCGCCGTCGACGGCGGAGCCGGCGTCCTCCACATCGTCAAGAATTACACCGGCGACGTCATGAATTTCGAGATGGCGGCCGAACTCTGCCAGGCTCGTGACATCCAGGTGGAGACGGTGATCATCAATGACGACGTTGCGGTGAAAGACAGCCTGTACACGGCGGGCCGCCGCGGTGTGGGGACGACCGTGCTGGCGGAAAAGATCTGCGGCGCGGCCGCCGCCCGCGGCGACGATCTCGGCCGCGTGGCCGCGCTGGGACGCAAGGTCAACGAAAACGGCCGCTCCATGGGCATGGCCTTGACCTCGTGCACCGTGCCCGCGGCGGGCAAACCGACGTTCGAGCTGGGCGAAGGCGAGATCGAGATGGGCATCGGCATTCACGGCGAACCGGGGCGCGAGCGCATGCCCCTCCGGCCAGCCCGGGAACTGGCCGCGCACATGACCGAGACCATCCTGGCCGACCTGCCGTTTCGCGGCGGCGACCGCGTCATTGCCATGGTCAGCGGGATGGGAGGGACGCCCCCGCTCGAGCTGTACATCATGTACAGGGAACTGGAGCTGGTCCTTCGCGCCCGGCAAATCGCGGTCGCGCGGCGCCTGGTCGGCAACTACATCACCAGCCTCGAAATGGCTGGTTGCGCGATCACGTTGCTGCGGGCGGACGACCAGTTGCTGTCCCTGTGGAACGACCCGGTGCTGACGCCGGCCTTGCGCTGGGGGATCTGAACATGGCAGTGAGCACGCAGGAGGTGCTGCGCTGGCTCAGCGCTTTGCAAAAGGTCTTCGCAGAAAACCGGCAGCCGCTGACCGATCTGGATTCGGCGGTCGGCGACGGCGATTTCGGGATCAGCCTGGACCGCGGCTTCACGGCGGTGCAGGCCGAGCTCACTGCTCACCCTCCGGCCAATCTCCGCGCGGTCTTTCAGAACGTCGCCACTGTTCTCATCAAGACCATGGGTGGCAGCTCCGGCCCCCTCCTCGGCACATTTTTCCTCCGCGCCGGAGCGGCCTGCGCGGACAAGTCCGAACTCGCGCCTGCCGACGTCGTGGCGCTGTTCCAGGCCGGCGTCGATGGCCTCCAACAGCGCGGCAAAGCGGCGCTCGGCGACAAGACCATGCTGGACGCTCTGCTTCCCGCAGTCGATGCGATGCGAGGTGCCCTGGAGGCTGGAAGCGGCCTGGCCGAAATCCTGGAGCGCGGCGCAGCGGCGGCTGAAGAAGGGATGCGGGCAACGATTGCCATGGAGGCGCGCAAGGGTCGTGGCAGTTATCTGGGAGCGCGCAGCGTCGGACACCAGGACCCCGGCGCGACCGCGTCTTTCCTGCTGCTGAAATCGGCCGCGGAAGTGTGGCGGCCGTCATCGGCCTGATCATCGTCTCGCACACCGCTCGTTCAACCTCGCGGTCGAATTCGTCGTGTCGTCGTGGTGTCGTAATGGCCGGAATATTTCCGAATGTTGTCGTAATGATCGAAAGTCGTGGTATAAGGCGACGGCTTCGACAACCTCAAGATTCACCGGAGACGATCACGAGCCACACGCACAGAGCTACATTTGCACCCCCTGTTGAGGTGTCGCATGAAAACACGTCGCATTAGTTTGGTGGCCACGGCGCTGGCGCTGTCAGCTGCGGTCACAACCCTGGTCGCCCAGGCCCCGTCGGCGCCGACGCCCCCTGGCCAACGTACGCCTGCCCAGTTGAAACTTCTGCCCAAGGCCATCGACGCGCCCGATATCAAGTACGAAGTCGTGCGCGACTTCATGAAGCTGCCGCCCAACGTGTATCTGGGTGAAGGCATCGGGGTCGCCCGCAACTCGAAGGGGAACATCTACGTCAACAGCTGCGCCCAGCAGACGAAGACGTTCGAATTCGACAAGAACGGCAACTACCTGCGGGAGATCGGGAAGGAGCTCTACGGCCACGTGTTCTGTCATGGCGTCCGCGTCGATGCCCAGGACAACATCTGGGTGATCGACGAGGGCAGCAACACGATCATCAAGTTCAACCCCGCAGGCCGCGTGACCATGGTCCTCGGCCGCCGGGATGAGTGGCCCATGGGTGGGATGGTGGCGCCCCTGGCGGCGCTCGATCCAGCTCCGCCCTATATTTTCAATCGCCCCACCGACGTCGGGTTCGACGCGGCCGGCAACATCTTCGTCGCCGACGGCTACGTCAATTCACGCATCGCCAAGTACGACAAGAACGGCCGCTTCATCAAACAAGTCGGCAAGCGGGGATCGGGCCCGGGCGAGTTCACCCTGCTGCATGCCATCGCCGTGGATGCCCAGGGGAATGTCTACGGGGGCAGCCGCAGTGACCAGCGCATCGTGGTGTTCGACAACGACCTGAATTACAAGACCGTGTACGACCACGTCGGCGCGCCCTGGTCCCTGTGCATCACCAAGGGCCCGCACCAGTATCTCTACACCTCCAACTCGAACCCTGACAACCAGAACATGCCGCTCCACGAGGTCTCCGGCCAGGTCTTCAAGATGGAGTTGGACGGCAAGGTCCTTGGCAAGTTCGGTGTCCCCGGCAAGGAGCAGGGACAGTTCAGCACGGTGCACGGGCTGGACTGCAGCGTTGACAATGAAATCCTGACCACGGAAATCGTCGAATGGCGCCTGCAGAAGTTCATCCTGCACCCCACCGCCGCTCAAGGGGGCAAGTCATGAGATGCTCACGCCTCGCACCCACGCTGATATTCGCCGGCGCGCTGTTCGCCAGCTTGCTGTCCGCCCAGCAGAAGGAAATCGCGTTCGATTCCGCCGGTGATTTTCTGAAGCTGCCGGATGACATCCATTTCGGTGAAGTGGCTGGCGTCGCCACGACTTCCACGGGCAACCTGTGGGTCTACTATCGCAGCGGCGGCCCGAACGCCACCATTGGCGCATCGCGGACCTACATCAACGGCGGCGCGCGCCTCCTCGAATTCGATCGCTCAGGGAAGTTTCTGCGCGAGATCGGCAGCGGCCCCACCGGGCGCCCCTACTCGTTCCTGTTTGCGCAGGGCGTCAGGGTCGATCCAGGGGACAACGTCTGGGTGGTGGACCGCGCCTCCCGGATGGTCGTCAAGTTCGACCGCTCCGGCCGCGTCCTGCTGACATTGGGCCGCAGGCCCGAGGCAATCGGCGAAGTCGGCAGCAGCGCAGGGAGCGGCGTTTTCGGCCGCGGGAGCGGACCGCCCGGATCTGGTGTCCCCGGCGACAATTTCAACCAGCCCACCGATGTGGCATGGGACACTGCCGGCAACATCTTCGTCTCCGACGGTTACACCAACGCCCGCGTCGCCAAGTTCGACAAGAACGGAAAGTACATCAAGTCCTGGGGCGCGACCGGTACCGAACCCGGCCAGTTCAATACTCCCCATTCCATCGCCGTCGATGCCCAGGGCAACGTCTATGTCGCCGATATGGGCAATCAGCGGATTCAGGTGTTCGACAACAATGGCACGTTCAAGAGCGAGATCAAGAATGTCGGCGCTCCCCGTGCCATCTGCATCTCGCCCGGTGCGCACCAGTATCTCTACAGCTCGAACTCCAACCCGACCGAGGATCCTTTTCTCAACGGCGAGATTTACAAGATGGAGCTGGACGGGACCGTGCTCGGCCGGATCGGGCGCGCCGGCAAGCAGTTCAAGGAGTTCGGGATGGTCAACGAAATCGACTGCCGCGATCCGAACACCTTGTACGTCGCCGAGCTCATGAACTGGCGAGTGCAAAAGCTCACGCTGCGCAACGAGGCGGGGAGCACAGCCACACGGGAACCGCGGTAGACCCGGCCGGTTATAGGGTCCACGCACGTCGGGGTCTCGAGGTAGTCACCGAGGGCTTGGAGGCGTCAACTCCAGGCCCTCCAACCTTCGCTCCCGCTTCCAAAGGGTGCGTGAGCTTACCTTTCGTCAGTGTCCTTTTGCCTCTTGCCCAGTTGTGCGGTGACCGTCCCCGCACTGTCCCGTCTCTTAGTGGCCTCTTCGACCACCTGTACGCTCTCCTGGACGACGGCCTCGATGTCCTCCTGACGCCTCTTGATGGTCTCGATCACGTGCTCGACACGCGCGAGTCGCTCGTTGTCGTCGTCCCGGATGACGGTCATCGTGGGCCTTTCTGCTGTTCTGGGGAGGTGCGGATGATAGCACGACCGGCGAGCGCGGCTGGTCGAGCAGACCTGGCGAAGCGCTGACCCGCTGAACCCGGTTCGTTCTGTCGGCGCTGTTGATTAGTCACTTCAACCCACGCGATCGGGTGGTGGGAAGTGACCGACAACAGCGCTGGGGCTGGCTCACTTTCCCAGTCGCGTCCTGATGTCGACATACGCCGCATCGACGAGTCGATCCAGGGCTGCGGAATCCACGTCACGGCCCGGCCAAAGCTTCACGTGGCGTCCGCGCTTGCCCGTTCCTTCGAGCAGGCCGGCCGGATCCGTCAGCAACGCACCAAAGAAGAAACCCACGTTGACGTGATCCTTGAACGCGTTGACGTAGCCAAACGCCGCATCGTCGACGCAGGCGGTCGGACATCCGTCGTGCATCAGTTCGCGCACGTCGCCGCCACGCCGCCGCATGCGGCCGAACCAGGTTTCTGCGAGCGGCCGCAGATCATCGCGTTGGGCGCCCAGCCAGGCATCGATTGCGGGGTCGCGTGTCACCGCCGAAGGGAAGCGAAGGATGTCCTCCAATGGTGTGCCGACTCATCTATATCGTAAGAGCACAACGGATTGCCAGAACCGCGGGTATCCCTCCTGCCGTCCTAGACTGTTGTGATTGTTGACGCCCGGCAGGGCTAGCCCGTACCCTTCGACGGCATTTCGCCCATTTCAAGAAACGAGGAAACTGCATGCACCGGCCGAGCGCCCAGGAGTTCCTTCAGGCGCTGCTCGAAACGCTGGATGATCTCCCGACCGACCTCGCCCGCCGGTTCGAGGAGATTCTGAAGAATGGCGGGGCCGACCGATCGCAGGCCCTCCGTCAGCTCTTCGAGGAATTCGCTGGTGACTGAAAAAGTTCAGCGACTGGTCATGCGCGCGTTCCGCGGAATTCCCGGCGAGATGACCGTGGATTTCGGGAAGGGCGACAGCATGGTCATCTACGGCGACAACGGGACCGGCAAGAGCACCATTGCCGACGCACTGGAGTGGTATTTCACGGGCGGGATCGACTTTCTGTCCCATGAAGGACGCCAGCATGCCGTCCGCTACGTGGGTGGCGAGAGCGACGAGGTGACGTCGGTCGAAATTGTCACGAATGGCACCCTTGGCGGGAGAGTCGGCATCCCCGACGAGCGGCCGGTCGAGACGTTCGATGCCATTCGGCGGGAAACGTTCCTCCTTCGCGGACGCACGCTGGCGGACTTCATCAACAAGACCAAGACGGAGAAGTGGAAGGCGCTGGTCGAAATCCTCGGGCTGGACGCGATCGAGGACCTTCGGGAGGACCTTCAGCGCGCGCGGAACGAGCTTCGAAAGCTGTCCAAGGCGGCGGAGGAGGAAGTCCGAACCTATCGTCGGGCCCTGGCGTCGGGATCCGGAGACGTCAGCGACGAGACAGTTCTCGCCAGTCTCCAGCAGATCTGCTCGGCGCTTGGCGTCGATCCACCGGAGACTCTCGAACACGTCGTCGATCCGTCGTGGCTGACGACAGCGGTTGGCGCGAGTGCGGTGGTGGCGGAGGGCTCGGACCGCGAGAGCCTGCTGGCCGAGATCAAGACGCTGAGTCCGCCCGCCTTCGACAAGCGTGCCGGCGAAGCCTGGAACCAGATCGCGTCCTCCGATCGGGCAAAGCTGCTGCCGCGCGCGTCGCTGGTGCGGGAGGCGAAGCGGCTTTTCGAAACGGGGTCGATAGACAAGGGACACTGCCCCCTGTGTGGCCAGAAGGTCGATCACAAGAGCCTGGCGAAGAGAATCGAGGGCACCCTGGTTGACGTGATGGAGGCGTCTCGAGGCCTCGAGGATGTCCGCGACGCGATCGCCCAGTTGTCGGACGAGCTCGAGTCGGCGTATCGCAGGCGTCTCTCGATCCTCAATCGCGCGGGCACGATGGGGCTCGAGTTGCCGCCGGTCCCGGAGCTGCCGCATGCCCGCCTCAGAGACTGTCTCGAAAACCTCGCGCCAATCACGATCGATGCGATCACGAGTGCGGTGTCCGAGGTCCGCAAGTGGGATCGATCGGCTGGCACGCTCGCACGAAAGACCGCGCCGGCGGAACCCTCTACGCGCGACACGCAGCTCGTCATGCTGGCCGGCTTGTGCCAGCAGGTGAATGCCTGGCGGCTCGCGGAGAAGAAGGCGGCCCGGGCCGGTCGCGCGCTGGAACTTGCCGAGCGCGTGTTCGACGCCTATCAGAACAAGCAGAAGGAAGACCTGACCGAGCTCCTGAAGCAGATCAGCCGCCGGGTGGCACAGATCTACGCCACGCTCCATCCTGGCGAGGATCTCGAGGCGGTGAGCGTCGAGCCATGGACGGCCAAGGGTGTCGAGCTGGCGATCGACTTCCACGGCTCGCGTCAGCGGCCGCCTCATGGCGTCCTCAGCGAATCTCACCTGAATTCGCTTGCGATCGCCCTGTTCCTGGCGATGGCGGAAACCTTCAACCAGCGGATCGGGTTCCTGCTGCTCGACGACGTGATCAACAGCTTCGATGTCGAGCACCGCGGGCGACTCGCCGAGTTGCTGGCCGACGGGTTCTCCGAACGGCAGCTGATCGTCCTGACTCACGATCAACCGTTCTTCGAACACCTGAGCCGCCGCGCGCCGGCGTGGCGCAGGCTCGAGTTCACGTCCTGGAGTCACGCCTCCGGGCCGAGGACGACGCTGTACGAGACCCGGGACATTCTGCAGCATGCCCGCGAGCGGCTCGACCGCGGGGATATTCACGATGCCGCCGCCAGGGCCCGTCGGGCCCTGGAGGAATTGCTGCAGGAAGTGTGCGAGGCGCTGTGGGCGCCGCTGCCGTTCCGGCGCGGGCAGGCGAACGACAAAAGAGAGATCGGCGAGCTGCTCAAGGGATTGCGTCGTACTCTGAAAGAACGAGCGAAACTTCAGCTGGAGTCGATCGAGCCGCTCCTGAAGAATCTCGAAGCCGATGTCGGCGCCGCGCTGAACGTCGCCGTCCACGCCAGCCGCGACCGTCCCGGCGGGAGCGACGTGAGAGCCGCGCTGGAGCGCATCGCGGCGCTTGACGACACCTGGTCCTGCCCCGAGTGCAGGACACGTGTCTGGCACCGCGGAAACCCGGACGCTGGACGCTGCAAATGTGGCAAGAGCACATTCCCGCCGGTTCGCCTTCTGACAGCCCCTTGAGGCCGAGCGGGGACGGGCGGAGCGTGATTGGTCAGCAACTGGGCCACTACGTCGTCCTGACGGAGCTCGGTCGCGGTGGGATGGGGGACGTCTACGTCGCCCGCGACACGCGACTCGACCGGCGGATCGCGCTCAAGCTTCCTCGCCAGGACGTTGCCGCTTCCGCCGATCGTCTCACGCTGTTTCAGCGGGAAGCCAGAGCCGCGGCCGCGCTCAATCATCCCAACATCGTGCACCTGTACTCGGTGGAGGAAGCGGATGGCCTGATCTTCATGACCATGGAGCTCGTTCATGGCCGAAGCCTGCGCGAGGTGCTGCGCGCGGAGGCCCCGCTGGCGCTCCCGAAAGTACTCGCCTTCGCTTCCCAGATCGCACAGGGACTCGCGTGTGCTCATGCGGCGGGAGTCCTGCATCGAGACCTGAAGCCTGGCAACGTGATGATCACCAACGACGATCAGGTCAAGATTCTCGACTTCGGCGTCGCGAAGTTCTTCAAGCCGGTCTCGATGTGGGATCCCGATGCCGCGACGGCAACGAGAAAGGACGCGACGACCACGAGGGAGGTCTCGAGCGACGGAAAGACGGTTGGCACCGTCGGCTATATGTCTCCCGAGCAGGCGCTCGGAAAGACGCTGGATGCGCGGACGGATCTCTTCGCCCTGGGAGTGATGCTCTTCGAGATGGCGACCGGGAAAGCTCCGTTCGTGGGCGACACGCCGGCAGCCATCTTCGATCATCTTCTGAACCGCCAACCCCTGTCGCCCTTGCGATTGAATCCGGTCTTGCCGACGCCGCTGGCCGATGTCATCGAGAGAGCCCTGGAAAAGGACCCGGACCGGCGCTATCGGTCAGCGAACGAGTTCCTCGACGAGCTGAGAGGCGTCGATCCTTCTACGGCTCGCGGTACGTCGGCGAGCCGGCCGGCACTGGCGGTGAGCCGTGAGCCTGATCGCGGCATTCCCGCCTCAATCGTCGTACTGCCATTCGTCGATATGAGCCCCTCGCAGGATCAAGAGTACTTCTGCCATGGCATCACCGAGGAGATCATCAGCACGCTGGCGGGAGTTCCGGGGTTGCGCGTGATTTCGCGGACCTCGGCGTTCGCGTTTCAGGGCCGCGACCTCGAGGTCACCGAGATCGGCAGAAGATTGAGGGTCGGAACCGCGCTCGAGGGCAGCGTTCGGAAAGCCGGCGATCGCCTGCGCATCACGACCCAGCTTGTCAGCACCGAGAACGGCTATCAGCTCTGGTCCAGGCGTTTCGATCGCGAGCTGTCAGATGTCTTCGAAATTCAGGACGAGATTGCGGCGACCGTCGTGTCTGAGCTCCAGATCGGGTTGGGTCACAAGGGACCGTCGAAGCCCGTCGCGCTGGACGTCCTGGCGCACGACGCGTACTTGAGAGGGATGTACGCGCTGAATAAATGGACGGATGAATCGGTGCGAAGGGCGGTCAGCGACTTTCGCGACGCGATCGGCCGGGATCCGAACTTCGCGCCCGCGTACGTTGCCCTTGCGGACGCAAACATCTGGCTCTACTCCGGTCTCGGCGTCCTCTCGGCCAACGATGCGGTGCCTGAAGCACGATCGGCGGTGGAGAAGGCGCTCGAGCTCGATCCGACGCTTGCCGATGCGCACAGGGTTCGTGCCCTCATCGCCATGAACCACGACTGGGATCGAAAGGGAGCCGAGGAGGCGCTCACGTGCGCGCTCGAGCTCGGCCCCGGATCAGCGTCGTCGCATCTCTGGAACGCGTGGCGGCTCGCGCTGCTCGAAAGGCGACACGATCAGGCGCTCATCGAGCTGGATGAGGCCGAGCGGCTGAACCCCCTCGACCTCCAGTTGAAGACGCAGATCGGCTACGTCCATCATTTTCATCACGACGTCGACCGGGCGATCGAGCAGTTCGAAAAGGTCCTCGCGCTGGAGCCGACCTTCGCTTTTGCGCACTACGCTCTGGGCGACGCGTACACACAGAAGGGGCAGTTCGAGCGCGGGATTAGCGAGTTCAACCACGCAATCGCGCTGGCGGGAAGGTCGGTCAACCACATCGCCGCCCTCGGCTACGCCTACGGCCGCGCGGGAAACCGTGACCTCGCCAAAGACCATCTCGAGGAGCTCACGACGCGCGCGGCGCACAGCTATGTGCCGGCAATGTGGAGCGCGCTGATCCACCTGGGGCTGTCGGATCACGACAGCCTCTTCGACCGGCTGGACCGTGCGTTCGAGGAACGTGACGGTTCGCTGATTCTGATCTCCGGCGCGGTCGAGTTCGACGCCGTGCGCGGCGACTACAGGTTCAAGTCACTTCTCGAAAGAATGGGACTTGGACACCTGGCATCCTCGCCAGGCGTTTAACGGATGCTGAAAAGTGTCGCCGATAAGGCAAGAGGCAAGAGGCAAAAGGCAAAAGGCAAAAGGCAGAAGGCAAAAGGGAAACCCCGTTTGAATTTGCTGGAGCTCGTAGTTTTCCCTTCTCCCTTTTCCCTTCTGCCTTGACATCGAGAGGTTTCTCATCAGCCTGCCAGCTACGCACGTCAGCGGCAGTCGCTACGCCCCGCCGGCACACCCGCCCGCCCCGGGTACGTCCCGGCAGACTGGCTCATCTCGCCCAGCGCGTACTGTGCGGAGCTGATCCTCTCGACGATCTGAATTTCGAGGTCCATCCGGCGGTCGTCGTCGATATTCGGCAGCAGCTCGCGCGCGTGATCGAGCATGGCGATCGCCTGCGAGTAAGCATTTCGCCGGCTCGCATTCTGCGCCGCGCGGAGCAGCCAGCGAATGGCGTGGTCGTATTCCAGGGCGTTCTCGAAGTTCAGCGCGATCTTCGCCGCCAGCTCGGATTCCGCCGCGCAGCGCCGCTCGAGGCCTGCCGCCAGGCGGTGATGAAAGATGACCCGTTGCGCCGGCTTGACCCGCCGGTAAAGGACCTCGCGATACAGCGCGTGCCGGAACTCATAGATCGTGACCGAACCGCCGGCGAAGTCCCGCGTTCCGGCGAACTTGATGAACTGCTGGCGATCGGCGAGCCCTTCGCACAGTTCTTCCAAGGCCCCGACTTCGCCGTCGAGCATCATCGCAATCGAACAGGCTGTGAACTGCTGGCCGGCCACCGCGGCACACGTGAGGAGCTGCTGCTCGGCCTGCGAGGCGTGCTGCAGCTGCAGTTGCAGCATCTGCTTGAGCGTCTCGGGCACTCCCGGATTCACCTGTTCGAGCGGGACCCTCAGCGCCCAGCGGCCGTCCTCCTGATCGAGCACACCCTGCTGGAGCAGGTGATCCAGCATAGCCACCATGAACAGGGGATTGCCATCAGAGTGGCGGTGGATGACCGTTCCAAATGCGGCAGGCACGTCCCCGGGGGCAAACCGGGCGGCCACATAATCGGCCACGTCGCCGGCACCAAGCCGATCGAGCTCCACTTCATGACTCAAATGATGCAGCTGCAGGTCGTGCTTGAGCGTCTTGAGCGGGCTCTCCGACAGGATCAGGTCCGCGGGACGGAACGTGCCCACGATGAGGAGCCTTGCCGGTTCGCGCCGGCGCGCGATCGCCGAAATGACGTCGACAGTGGACGGATCGACCCAGTGAAGATCTTCGAGGATCAGGACGAGCGGGACCGTCTGCGTGATGACCTCGAGCGCCTCACAGAGCTCCCGCACCATGCGCTCCCGCGTCGCCCCGAGGATCTCCCGCTGCAGGGCTGCCTGCTGATCGGCGCGAATCAAGGACGGAAACTGAATGAGCCATGTCGGCGCATACGTGGCCAGCGCGTCGACGACAGCCGTCCCGGAAGGACCCCGTGCGACAAGCCCGAGGGCTTCGAGCAGCGGATAGTACGGCTCCTTGCCGCCAAAGCCTTCGACGGATTGTCCCCGCGCGATGGCGACATTCACCCCGGACGCAGCCGCGCGCTGGAAAGCATCGACGAGACTGGTCTTGCCGATCCCCGGCTCGCCAACCACGAACACCACCTGCCGCCGGCCGCTCAGCACCTTCGACAGGTAGCGATCGAGATCGTGGAGCGCGGCGCCACGGCCCACCAGGGGGGTTGATGCCGCTGACGCATCCTCCATGGCGATCGGCAGGCCGTCATCCGTGACCGGAGCGACGAACTGATATCCGCGCTTCGGAAAGGTACGGATGAACCGCGGCGACTCGACGCGGTCCCCGAGCGCTCGTCGGATCTCAAGGACGTAACGCCGGAGGACCTCGGGCTGGACATAGGTATCCGGCCAGATCGCGGAGAGGAGCTGGTTGTGAGTCACCAGCCGCCCGGGATGCTCCACCAGGTACCGCAGAACAGCCAACGGCTTGGGCATCAATGAGATACGTGTCTCTCCCTGCCACAACCACTGGTTCGCGACGTCCAGGCGGAACCCGTCGAACGACTTCATGCGGGGCTCGGCCATTTGTGCATCAATCACTCTTGGCACCTTGGAAGGGTCGCAGACGAGACTTCCTACATGAGACGAGTGGGCGAGGGCGATCGGTTCTGACTCGGGCAGATGCCCCGAGCTCTGTAGGTGGCTGTTCCGTGGATCGACTACGATCATGAGCGGCACTACGAGCGGGCGTCATGAAGCGAAATGGCCTTCGGCTGACCTGGACTCTTGCCGTCGTCATCGGCGCGCTCGGCGCGGCCGCCACTGCGGTTTACGCCCAGCGAATCTGGGCCGGCTTCTACGGCCGCACGCCGCCGAAGTTTCCCACTGCGACCACCTTCGACGGCAACTTTCACTTCTGCCGCGTGATGTTCGAGAGCGACCACCGCGAAAAGCAGGGTTGGGGCACCGATTACCCGGGTGCCGACATCAACCTGAGTGTCCGGCTCTCGGAACTGACCAAGGTCCGGGTGACGCTGACGCATGACGTCGAAGGAGGCGAAGACGAGGTTCCCGACACGGTCGTCGTCCGGTTGACCGACGATGCGCTGTTTCAGTGCCCGTTCACGCTGATGGAAGATGCGGGGACGGCCCGTTTCACCGACGTCGAACTGCAGAGGCTGCGGGAATACCTGCTCAAGGGCGGCTTTCTGTTCGTTTCGGACTACCACGGAACTGATGCCAGGGAGCAATTCGACAAGGAGATCCGGAAGGTCTTACCCGCGGCCGACTATCCCATCGTGGACCTGACACCGCCCACCCATGACCATCCGGTCTGGCGCACGATGTTCACGGTGTCGCGCCTGCCGCAGATCGCGTCGATCCAGACCTGGCGCCGAACCGGCGGCAGCACGATCGAGCGCTGGAACCTCGAAGGAGCCCCGCCCGATGCCCGCGGGATCGCCGACGCGCACGGCCGCCTGATGGTGTTCATGGTGCACAACTCCGACATCCCCGACGCCTGGGAGCGCGAAGGCGAGGACCGGGAATACTTTTTCAGGTTCTCACCGGAGGGCTACGCAATCGGCATCAACGTCGTGCTCTATGCGATGACCCACTGATGCGAGGTTCCGGGTTCCGGGTTCGGGGTGCCGGGTTCGGTTCCAGTACTGGGTTCGGTTCGACGTTCGAGGTTTCGGGTTCTTTATCCACGACCGTTGTAATCCGCGCGGGCGAACCTGGAACCCGGAACCGAACGCGGAACCTCAGAACCGAACCCCAGCACCCGGCACCCGGCACCTCGAACCAACACTTTCAAGTTGAAGGATCAGAGATAACGCTCTCTTAGAAGCGCGAGGTGATGGGCGACATGGCCGGCGGTGATGTAGGCGAGCGCGCGCACGCTGAACGGATTGTCGCTGGCGATGCCGCGCCGATCCCAGGCCTCGGGCGGTAACTGCCCGAAAAACGGCAGCGTTGCCGAACGAATTGCGCGGAACTCATCGACGTGACTGGTCCAGGACCGGCCCTCGACGCCAGCCTGAGCGATGGCGGAGTTCTGATCGAAGCTGGGCAGAGGATCGGTGAACCCGCGCGCGAACCAGAAGGCGCGAAACGTGAACAACCGCTCGCAGTCGTTCAGGTGGTTCACGACTTCGGCGATGCTCCATTTGTCGGGAGCATAGCGATAACCGGCCCGCGCGTGATCGATGCCCTGGAAGACTGACAGGGCCTCACCGGCCTGCGTCTCGAGGATCCGACAGATATCCCCGTCGGGAACCTTGTCGATGTACGTGAAGTAATACGGCGCGGCTTCGGAACGATCGGGTCGTGTATTCATCGGTTGCAACTCGATCCGAGGGGCTTCGCCCCTCGGACTCCCCTACACCGTCGCTCGCGGGGGCCCCTGCCCCGCTCCGCTCCGGTGGGCGCGCCCGTGGCGCGCCTGCTTATCAATTATCAAAGCGCGATCCGCGCAACATCTGAGCTCTCAGTATATGGCGCCGGCGGGACGAGAGCCCACGCCGCAGAACCGCTTCCGTACTGCTGACGACCCACCGGTTGAACTTCATACGCAAATTTCACGGGAACTTGAACGTGACTTTCACGGCAGCGCGCCGCCGCACCCGTAAGGTCAGACATGCGGCGCGATCGGCGTTCGTCCTCCAACTCGACCCGGGCACCAAAGCTCGGATGGATCTGTCTTAGTACCCGGGCCGGCCTGCAATTCATCCCGTTTCGTGCGGCCGGCCCGGTCCCCCGTGGTGGGGCGCTCGCAGGCATCGTCGTGTCGATCCTGGACCCTCCGGATCGACAAGCCATCAGGAGGAGCCCGTCGAAGGGCCGCTACCTGAAGGGTAATTGCGAGCCTGGTCGCGAGACGCGTAAGAGGAGCTCATGGCGAAGCGAATGATTGTGATGCTCGTGGTGACGTTCACCGTCATCGCGGCGCTCGGATTCGTGAAGTTCAAACAGGTGCAGACGGCGATCGCGCAGGGTGCGTCGTTTCAGCCGCCGCCGGAAGCAGTCACCACGCTCGTGGCACAGTCCGAGAGCTGGCCGGCGACGCTGAGCGCAATCGGAACGGTCGCGGCGGTTCAGGGCGTCACGGTCAGCGCCGACCTGCCGGGCACGGTCGCCCGGGTTGCGTTCGAGTCGGGGCGGGGCGTGCGCAAGGGCGAGGTGCTCGCGGAGCTCGACACCCGCCAGGAGCGGGCGCAGCTCGCCGCGATCGAGGCGCAGCAGGAGCTGGCGCGACTTAATTACAACCGGCTGAAGGGCCTGCTGGCCGACCGGGTGATCTCGCAGGCGGAATTCGACCGCGCCGCAGCGGATCAAAAGGAGACCGACGCCCGCCTCGGCGAGGTTCACGCGACCATCGAGCGCAAGACCATCCGCGCTCCATTCGATGGCGTGCTCGGCATCCGGTTGGTGAATCTCGGGCAGTACCTCGCGGCCGGCGACGCCGTCGTGCCGCTCCAGTCGCTGCACCCGATCTATGTGAACTTCGGCGTGCCGCAGCAGGATATCGGCCAGATTCGCGTCGGCCATCGGATCCAGGTCACGGCGCGTGACGTTGCCGGAGTGGCGTTCAGCGGTCGGGTCACGGCACTCGACTCCATCGTGGACCAGGCGACCCGGAATGTGCAGGTGCAGGCGACGCTTCCCAACACCACGGGTCAGCTGCGGTCCGGCATGTTCGTGCAGACCGAACTGCTGCTCGGCGCGAGCCAATCGGTGATTGCGGTGCCCGCCTCAGCGATCAACTACGCGCCCTTCGGCGACTCGGTGTTCGTGGTGACCGACCTCAAGGGGCAGAAGGGGGAAACCTACCGCGGCGTCCGGCAGCAGTTCGTGAAGCTTGGCGGCAGCCGCGGCGACCAGGTCGCGATCGTCTCGGGCGTGTCGGCTGGCGATGAAGTGGTGACCTCCGGCGTGTTCAAGCTGCGCAACGGCGCGGCCGTGGTCGTCAACAACAAGGTGCAGCCCTCGAACAAGCGGGCGCCAAAACCGGAAGACAGCTGATGCGGTTCACAGATCTCTTCGTCAAACGGCCGGTCCTGGCCATCGTCGTCAACCTGGTCATTCTGATTGCCGGTTTGCAGTCCATCCGGGCGTTGAGCGTCCGCCAGTATCCGCGCAGCGATATCGCCGTGGTCCGGGTGTCGACGGCCTATGTCGGCGCGAACGCCGATCTGGTGCGCGGGTTCATCACCACGCCGCTCGAGCGCGTGATCGCCAGCGCCGACGGCATCGACTACATGGAATCGTCGAGCGCGCAGGGACTCAGCACGATCACCGTCCACCTCAAGCTCAATTACGACACCAACGACGCGCTGACGCAGATTCAGTCGAAGGTGGCTCAGGTTCGGAACGACCTGCCACCTGAGGCCGAGGCGCCGGTCATCGAGGTCGAGAATGCCGACACGCAGTTCGCCGCCGTGTATCTGAGCTTCTCGTCGCCGGAGCTCGATCAGAACCAGATTACCGATTACCTGATCCGCGTCGTGCAGCCGAGGCTGAGCGCCATCAGCGGCGTGCAGCGTGCCGATATCCTCGGCGATCGCACGTTTGCGATGCGCATCTGGATCAAGCCCGATCAGATGGCGGCGCACGGCATCTCTCCATCGATGGTGCGAGAGGCGCTGGCCCGCAACAACTATCTCTCGGCGCTCGGCCGGACCAAGGGCTCGATGGTGTCGGTGAACCTGGTTGCCAATACCGACCTGCGCACGCCCGAGGAGTTCCGGCAGCTCGTAGTGAAGGAGGAACGGGGAGTCGTCGTCCGCCTCGGCGACATCGCGGACGTGGTTCTGGGAGCGGAGAACTACGAAGAGGACGTGCGCTTCAACGGCCAGACCGCGGTGTTCATGGGGGTCTGGGTCCTGCCGACCGCCAATTCACTCGAAGTGATCAAGCGTGTCCGCGAAGAGATTCCGGCGCTGCAGGCACAGATGCCGGCGGGGATGACGGCGGGCATCCCGTACGACGCCACGGCCTATATCGAAGATGCGATCGATGAAGTGCTCACGACACTCACAGAGACATTGATCATCGTCATCGTGGTGATCTTTCTCTTCCTGGGATCGCTGCGATCCGTGCTGATCCCGATCGTCGCGATCCCGATCTCGCTGGTCGGCGCGGTGTTCCTGATGCTGGCCGCCGGGTTCACCCTCAACCTGCTGACCCTTCTGGCAATCGTGCTCTCGGTCGGGCTGGTCGTGGACGATGCGATCGTGATGGTGGAGAACGTCGAACGGCACATTCATGGCGGCAAGCATCCGGTCCGCGCGGCGATCGACGCGGCGCGCGAGCTGGTCGGTCCGATCATCGCCATGACGATCACGCTCGCCGCGGTCTACACGCCCGTCGGCATCCAGGGAGGCTTGACCGGTGCGCTGTTCCGCGAGTTCGCCTTCACCCTCGCCGGTGCGGTGATCGTCTCCGGCGTCGTCGCGCTCACGCTGTCGCCGATGATGGGCGCCAGGCTCCTGCGCGCCGGCCAGAGTGAGCGTGGCTTCGCCGGCTGGATCAACCGGCGGTTCGAAACCCTGCGCGGCGCGTATACCCGCGCCCTGACGAGCACCCTCCGCTATCGGCCCGTCGTCCTCGTCTTCTGGGTGATCGTGGTCCTGCTGATGGTTCCGTTCTACATGTTCTCGCAGCAGGAGCTCGCCCCCGCCGAGGACCAGGGCGTGGTGTTCTCGATTCTCCAGACGTCAGCCAACTCGACGATCGATCAGACCAAACTGTTCGCCGAGCAGGTCGCCGACGTCTATCGCGCGCTCCCCGAGGCCGCCAGTGTTTTCCAGCTGACCTTTCCGACCGGGGGCTTCGGCGGCTTCGTGACCAAGCCGTGGAGCGAACGGACCAAGACGACGCAGCAGCTGCTGACGGAGGTCGCGATGCCGCTGTCGCAGATTCCCGGCATTCGCGCGATTTCGCTGACCCCTCCGCCCTTGCCTGGCGGGGGAGACTTCCCGGTGGACCTGGTCATCGCGTCGGCCGCCGAGCCGCAGCGGCTTCGCGAATTTGCCGATCAGCTCGTGCCGAAAGCGTTTGCGAGCGGCCTGTTCATGTTCGCGGATGCCGACATGAAGTTCGATCAGCCACAGGCCGAGGTGGTGTTCGATCGCGACAAGCTCCGATCCCAGGGAGTCAGCCTGAGCCAGGCCGGCCTCGATTTGTCGACGCTGCTGGGCGGCGACTACGTCAACCGGTTCAGCAACCAGGGACGCAGCTACAAGGTCATTCCACAGGTCAAGCGTACAGAGCGCTTGACGCCCGATCAGCTGTCGCGCCTGTATATCACGGGATCGGACGACAAGCTCGTCGCGCTGTCCACGTTCGCCGAGATCCGCACGAGCGCGGAGCCGCGCGAGCTGAAGAAGTTCCAGCAGCTGAACGCGGTACGGATTCAGGGCGTCATTCCGCCGCCGGTCCCGCTCGATCAGGCGTTGTCGTTTCTCGAGAACGAGGCGAAAGCGATGCTGCCGCAAGGATTCACGATCGACTACGCGGGTGAGTCGCGCCAGCTGCGCACGGAAGGCCGTGCCTTCCTCGGGACGTTCCTGCTGTCGGCCGTGCTGATCTACCTGGTGCTGGCGGCGCAGTTCGAGAGCTTCCGTGATCCGTTCATCATCCTGGCCGGATCCGTTCCGCTGGCCGTCTCCGGGGCGCTGCTGTTCTCGTTCCTCGGCTTCACGACGCTGAACATCTACAGTCAGGTGGGGCTGATTACCCTCGTTGGCCTGGTCTCGAAGAACGGGATCCTGATCGTCCAGTTCGCCAATCACCTGCAGGAAACGGGGCTGGACAAGCTCACAGCGGTGACCGAGGCGGCGGGTACCAGGCTGCGTCCGATCCTGATGACGACCGCCGCGACAGTCGCCGGCCACTTTCCCCTGGTGACCGCGACCGGCCCGGGCGCCGGCGCGCGGAACAGTATCGGCATCATGCTGGTCAGCGGAATGATGATCGGAACGGTGTTCACGCTGTTCGTGGTTCCGTCCATTTACATGCTGGTCGCGCGCAAACACGTGGCGGAGAGGTCGCCGGACGCGATTGGAGAAGATCTTCCGGCACCGACAGGGTTCCGGCCCTCACCGGTATGACCGCGTCCGCGCCAGGCTGCGGGGTAATAATCGAGGTGTCATCGTGCGAACTCACCTGGGATGGTTGTTGTCGATAGCCGCGGCGTTCGCCCTGGCCGGGTGCACCGTCGGGGAGAACTATCGCCGCCCGGACATCGCGGCTCCCGTGGTGTTTCGCGGTGCCCCTGCCGGCCCGGCCGCAGACTCCGTGTCGCTCGCCGACCAGAAATGGTTCGAAGTGTTCGACGACGAGCATCTGCAGGGTCTGATCCGGACGGCGCTCGTGCGGAATCACAGCGCCCGCGACGCAGTGGCCCGGGTCGAGGCGGCGCGCGCCGCTCTGGGCATTACTCGAGCGGACCAGTTTCCGACCGTCGACGCCTTTGCGAACGTGGCGGCCGTGCGCAGCTCGGCAACCGGATCCGTTCCGGTTCCCGAGGGAGTCGATCGGACGAACACCGTCGGCACCGTCGGGGTCGGCCTCCAGTCGTTCGAACTCGACCTCTGGGGACGCCTCCGCCGCGCCACCGAGGCCGCCCGTGCGGACCTGCTCGCGGCCGAGTACAACCGCAAGGCGGTGATGACGACGCTCGTGAGCGACGTAGCGAGCGCCTACTTCAACCTGCTGGATCTCGACATGGAGCTCGAGATCGCGAGGCGTACGCTCGGCGTGCGCCAGGACTCACTGGAGTTGATCCGCAACCGCGAGCGCGGCGGCCTCGGAACCCTCCTGGATGTGCGGCAAGGGGAGCAGCTGGTGTACGGCGCAGAGCAGGTGATCCCCGCCATCGAGCAGTTAATCGAACAGACAGAGAACCAGATCAGCCTTCTGCTCGGGGGCGCTCCACAGGCGATCCCGCGAGGCCGCCCGTTGGAGGAACAGAAGCAGCCCCCCGCGGTTCCGGCCGGACTGCCATCATCACTGCTCGACAGGCGCCCCGACATCCAGGCCGCTGAGCAGAACCTTGTTGCCGCCAACGCCATCGTCGGCGTGGCGCGAGCGGCCTATTTTCCGCGCATCAGCCTCACCGGGCTCCTCGGGTTTCAGAGCGATCAGCTGGCCGGCCTGTTCAGCGGTCCGGCACGGGTGTGGCAGTTCGTGCCGCAGATCAGCCAGCCGATCTTCAACGCCGGCCGGCTGCGCTCGAACGTGAACCTCGCCAGGGCGCAGCAGGAACTGGCTCTGATCGAATACGACCGCGTGATTCAGACCGCGTTCCGCGAGGTGTCGGACGTGCTCGTCCAGTATCAGAAGGTTCGCGAGATCCGCGGGAAACAGGAGCTGCTCGCCGCCACACTCCGCGACCGGTCGCGGATGTCGCGCGTTCGATACGCCGGCGGCATCGACCCCCTCCTGAATGCGCTCGATGCCGAACGGGATCTGTTCGAGGCCGAGCTGACCCTGGCGCAGACCCGGAGGAACGAGCTGCTGGCGGTGGTCCAGCTGTACCGGGCGCTGGGAGGCGGCTGGCAGCAGTGATTGCCGTCTCGTTCTAATCTGACCCTATGGCCAGCGAGCCAGGACAGCCGCGCCCACGGTTCACAGCCGCCGGCGTCATTGGTCTGCTGCGCCGCGGATCCTGGGCGTCAGTCCCGGCTGAAACGATCGAATTGATGATCGAGGGGGGGCGGATCGTCGAATTCCCGACCGGGCACGTGGTGTACAGCGAGGCCGACGCTGAACGACTGGCCGTTGTTCTGCACGGTTTGCTTCGCGTTTATATGCATGCCAGCGACGGCCGCCAGGTCACCGTTCGGTATGTACGGGCCGGTGAGTTGCTGGGCGTCCCGGCGCTCGTTGCCGGGCCTGCGCCGGTGTTTGTGCAAGCCGTGACGGCCGGCGCCGCGTTCTTCTTCGAGATTGCGCGCGTGAAACGGGCGGCGCACGAAGAGGCCTCGCTGGCCTGGGCACTCGCGGAAGAAGCCGTTCATCGACTGTACGATGTGCTCGAAGAGCTCGCGGGAAACACCTTCGCGTCGGTTCGCCAACGCGTCGCACGCCATCTCCTCGATCTCGCCACTTCGCGTCCGGCGGCGCACGGCCAGCTCACGGCGCTGGTGAGTCAGCAGGATCTCGCGAACAGTGTGGGTTCGGTGCGAGAAGTGGTCGCACGCGTCCTCGCGGAACTTCGCGCGGAGCGTCTCGTCAGGACATCTCCGGGCCGCGTGGAGATCCTCGATCCGGTTCGGATGAGCCGCGAGCTCTGGTCGCGAGCGCGTGACGAAAGTCACAGCGCATGAACCCACCGCCCTGACACCATCAGTCTCGGAGCCACCAGTTGACCGGCTCCAGATTGAAGGGTCCATGTTTGCCGTCGACCACGCTGCCACCGCGCTGTTGATCAAACGGCGCTTTCCCTCCGTTTCACTGCCGCCCGTCCTCGTCGCCGTTCAGGCAATGGAGCTTGCCTGGGCTGGTCTCAACGCTCTCGGTGTTGAACGCACGTCGACCGAACTCTCGGTGCGCAGCGTTGCCGATATTCATCTCGCGTACATGCCCTTTTCGCATTCAGTCGCCACGGCCGCGGGCGCGGCGCTGCTGACCTGGCTTGCCGTTGAAAAGGGACTTGGCCGGCCATTGCTCGGCCGGGCCATCGGAATCGGGATCTTCTCTCATCTCGTTCTCGACCTGCTGACACATGCGCGGGACATCGTCCTCTGGCCAGGCAGTCCCCTGGCCCTGGGCCTGGGTCTGTACGATCGCGCACCGATGTGGGCTTTTGCCCTGGAGATGGCGTATGGCGTGCTCTGTTGGCGGGTTTACGGAGGAAGGCGCGCGCTCCTGGCGATGATTGTTCTCGGCAACCTCGCGAACATCACGCTCTTCTCGGCCTCGATCCCCGGGCCCGAGCAGTACCTGGCCGGGCATCCGCTGATGGTCGTTGCGATGGTGTTTGTACAGATCGTGTCGACGCTCGTCCTGATCGGTGGCCTCGCCACACGAACCGTTCGTGACTCCTCGAGTCCCGGCGCCCTCCCGGGGAGCCCTTCGGGTAGAGTGATCGTCCGTGCTGTCGCTGCTCCTCATGCTCGTCCTCGCACAAACCCAGGGGGACTCGCTCGTTCAACAGCTTCGGCCCCTTCCCACGCCACTGCCTGCGAGTCCACGGTCCGATGGGCGTCCCGACCCGGTTGAGTTGCGGCGCCGCGAACTCTATCGGCAGTTGCGGCAGCTCGGCGACGAGGCACTGCCGGCGCTGGCTCGCGGCCTCGGCGATTCCGACGTCCGGCTCAGGAGGAATGTCGCGCTTGCGCTCGGTGCTTTGGCCGGGACGTGGTGGGATCCGTCGGCACCGAGGATGAACATCCGGCCGATTCTCGGGCAACTCAGCGCCGCTCTCAATGACGAGGATACGAATGTCAGAGCCTGGTCCGCGCAGGCGATTGGTGCGATCGGGCCGGATGCGGCGCCCGCCGTGCCCGCCTTGATTGCACTGCTCGCCAACCCGGACGAGGGATCTCGTATCAGCGCGTGCATTGCGCTTCGCGGGATCGGGCCTGCTGCGCGAGACGCGCTGCCGGGGTTGCGCACGGCACTCGAGGACGCGAGTGTCGATGTCCGGCGATTCGCCAGCCGCGCCATCGAAAGCATTCAGGCGCGCTAGAAACCGATCGCGCTGTCCCGGTACAATCCGCTGTCTTGATCACAAGGACGACGTCGCCGTTTGTCCGCTGTCTAAGCGGTGCCTCGACCGCAGCCATGCTGGTGGCGTTCTGCACGGTGGCCGGCGGACAGTCTTCGCCTGCCGAACTCTGGATCTTCGATAGGCTCGATCGAATCGGAGAGCACTCCACGAAGGTGCTGGGTAATCCGCGCGTTATCGATACACCGATCGGAAAGGCGATTGAGTTCGACGGGGTCGATGATGCGTTGTTCGTCGACGCGCACCCGCTCGCTGGCGCCAGGACCTTCACGTGGGAGGCGTTCTTCCGTCCCGACGGCGGCAACACCGAGCAGCGCTGGTTTCATCTGCAGGAAGAGGGCAGCGAAAACCGGATGCTGTTCGAGATCCGCGTCGCCGGTGACCGCTGGTTCCTGGACAGCTACAACCAGAGCACGACCGGCTCCGCAACACTGATGAACAAGAGCAGCCTTCACCCGCTCGGCGCCTGGTATCACGTCGCCGCGGTGTACGACGGCAAGACCTTCCGGAACTACGTCAACGGTGTGCAGGACGGAAGCGCCGAGGTCGAGCTCTCGCCGCAAGGGCCGGGGCGGACGTCGGTCGGTGTCCGCATCAACCTGGTGTACTACTTCAAGGGCGCCGTCCATTCGGCACGGTTCAGCCGCCGTGCGCTGCCGCCCGAGGACTTTCTCAAGCTACCCGCTGATGGCCGTGCGCCGCGCCAGCGGTGACACGGGCGCGCGCCTTCACCGAGTATCATCTGGCACCATGACCGGTACGGCAACCGCACGATAGCTGGCGGGAGTCGCTTCGAGCCAGTCGTGCGGCGCCTGCTGATCGTCTACCTCGTTGTCTATTACCTGCTCGTTGCCGGCGCCGTGGCGACGCTCTGGCGCTCTGGCGTGATCGATCATCTCCAAACTGGCTGGACGTACTCGTTGATTGCGCTGGCGCTGGCGCTAGGTGCCCTGCTGTGGGTGACCTCCCGCAAATGACCGAAGGGGAGACCTGACCTGATGAACATCGCGATGCTCGACTGGGCTGTCATCGGCGGGTACTTCGTCATCATCACGGCGATCGGGCTGATCGTGGGGTACAGGGTCCGCAAAACCGGTGAGTACTTCCTCGGTGGTCGACGATTTGGCCCCTGGGTGATGATGGGACAGAGCTTCGGCGTCGGCACGCACGCCGAGATGCCGGTGGCGCTGGCCGGCGCGGTCTACAGCGTCGGCGCCTCGGCCATCTGGTTCCAGTGGAAGAACCTCTTCATCACGCCGTTTTACTGGCTGATGGCCCCGGTCTTCCGGCGCGTCCGCCGCACGACGCTCGCGGAGCTCGTCGACGATCGCTACGGGCCGTGGATGGCGGCCATCTATATCGTGTTCGCCCTCTGTTTCTTCGTCATCAACATGGGCAGCATGCTGAAAGGCGCCGGCAAGGTCATCAGCCAGGCGAGCGGCGGCGGCGTCGGGGCCGACGAGATCGTCGTTGCGATGACCGTGATGTTCATGTTGTACAGCTTCGTCGGAGGATTGGTTGCTGCCGCCTGGACCGACCTGTTTCAGGGATTCCTGATTATCGCGCTCTCGTTCATGCTCATTCCGCTCGGGTTCCGCGTCGTCGGCGGCCTCGACGGCATGCAGGGCTCGCTCGAGCCCTTCCGGTTCTCCCTTGCGACTCCCTCCGGCATCGGTCCATGGGTGATCGCCATGCTGACCGTCAACGGCCTCGTCGGGATCATGGCGCAGCCGCACCAGCTCGCCACCGTCGGGACCGGGAAAGACGAGCGCACGTGTCGCGTGGGAATGTTCTACGGCAACATGATCAAGCGCGTCTGCACTGTCGGCTGGGCGCTCGTCGGCCTGATCGTCACGGCCATGGTCGCCCAGGGACATGCCGACGCCGCGGCGCTCGGGGATCCCGAGAATGCCTTCGGCTTCGCGTGCCGCCAACTGCTGTTTCCCGGCGCACTCGGACTGATGATTGCCTCGATCCTCGCCGCCAACATGTCCACCTGCTCGGCGTTCCTGGTCGATAGCGGAGCGCTCTTCACCGAAGGACTCTACCGGCGCCGCATTACGCCGAATCGCGAAGATCGGCACTACCTCTGGGTAGGGCGAGCGAGCGGATTCGTTATCACGATGATGGGGGTGCTGTACTCGATATTCCTGATCGAGAGCGTCCTCTATACGTTCCTGCTCACGGAAACGCTGGCGACCTACGTGGGGATCGGGGTGCTCGGCGGAATCGTGTGGCCGCGGGCGAATCGCTGGGGCGCCTTCGCCAGCCTGATCGCATCGTTGGGCACGAACTTCGCGCTGTACGCGGCCACGGGTCAGCGACTCGATCATTGGGATCCGAACGTCTTCCTGGCGTCGCTCGTGATTGGCATCATCGCCCTCGTGGTCGTCAGTCTGCTCACCGGCCCGGAGCCACAGGATCGGATTCACGACCTTTTCGATCGGCTAGAGACGTCGAGTGATGCTCCGGCTGGCTCGGCCGGGGCGCGACCGCCAACAGTCGTCAAACAACCGCTGCTCCTCGTCAACGTGTTGCGGCTCCGCAGCGCCGCGGGTGCTGCAGGGTGGAGAGCGTACCGTGAAGATCTCGGCGGCTTCGCCATCGGCTGGCTGATTGTGTTCACGGTGGTGATCGCCACGGCGATCATGCTGAAGATGTGAGAGAACTTCGGAATCCAATCGTGCCGTCACCCTTGGCGACCGTCACCGCGGCGCCTCGAAGACTTTGTCGCAGGGCAAACACCGGTACTGCTGTGTGCCGTCTGACATACCGATCCGAGTAGTATCGTGTAGTCCGCAGGTCGGGCACTGCCTCGTCAGAGCCGGGTCGATCACGTGGCCGTGTGCGCATCGGTAAGCCGCGCCGGCGGAGTCGCCGGAACGCCAGGCGTTCTGGGTCCACAACATTTCCGCGCTGCACTCGCGGCACGGCTCCGACCGAATCAGTGCGTTGGTGTTCATCCGGGGCCACCTGTCAGCTCGCGTATGACTACCGGCTCAGAGTCCAGCTGAGCCTGACGTTCTCGAACACGGCGCGCGTCAGCAGGCTGTTGTTGTGGCTCGTGACTGCGAGCGCGGGCGCGCCGGTCCAGTCCAGCGTCACCTGTCCGATGAGATGCCAGGTCACACCGTCCTCGGACGCATAACCCCGGAAAACGCCCTCGACCTGTGTGAGGCGGACCCACTCCGGCGCGATTCCCGCTCTCACGGCGACTTGTGCGCTGGGCTTGCCGGCATCGGCGCGGTACTGCATCGCCACGCCGCGCCCCGGTGTGACCACGACCGTGACGTACGGTGACTGCGCACTCAGCGGGGACTGCCGGAACATCACGCCCGCTTTCGCCCACACGTGGGTGTTCTCGAGGGTGCGAACACGCGCCGTGATCTCGGCGTTCGGCCCGGAGCTGGACGGGCCATTATTGATGATCCGGAACGCATCCGCGGTCCCCCAGATGTCGGTGCCCGACGCGCGCACGTCGTACACGACGCCGTCGAAGGTAGCGCTTCCCGGGACGCCGACGGCGCCGACGTCCTGCGAAGCGGTCATGAGTCCGGTCTCGACCGCGACGTTGTCGAAGCGCGCAGTCGCCAGGGTACCGTCGACGTGACTCGTAACAGCGAGGCCCACGAGGACCTGGGACGGCAGGCCGACGATTGTGTCGCGCCCGACGAGCGTCCAGGCGTCGGTAGCAGACGCGCGATAGTACGCGCTGATGGTGTCTCCGACGCGCCCCAGTGTGAGCCAGCCGGGCGGCGCCACCGCAGGGCCCGCGGTGTGCACGCTGATCGCGTCGGTCTGGCGTCGCCGCTGGAACGCTATGCCGCGCTCGGTACGCGGCGTGGCGAACAGCGAGACATGACGCGACCCCGGCGACAGGCTTTCCCGAATCATCAGTCCCGCCTTGACCCAGAGATTGACGTTCTCGATGCTCGCCACGCGCGTGGTGATGGAGAAGTTCCCGGACACGACGCGATACACGTAGCGGAACTCGTCCGCCGTCCCCCAGATGTCGGCGCCCGAACCCTCCACCGTCCATCCGCCGCCGCCGTAGGCCGTGGTGCCCACCGCCCCGACGGCGCCGACGTCATCGCTCGTCCACCCGCCCGGTGACGGGAGGATCGGGAGGCGTGACGTGATTTGGATGAATTGGCGGGCTGGGCTGGTGGCAATGATCCGGAAGCGCACGACGTCACTGACGGGGCCTGGGTTCTGCCATACGCACTGCCCGCTCCGGGGCGGAAGGTTCTGACAGCCGGGGAGCGCGGTGAACGTACGGCCATCGTCGAGTGAGTACGAGATCGAGGCGCTGGTGAGGACACCCTCCGGATCCTGGATTGTCCAGACGATCGTGTGTGGTTCCCCGATGACCGGTGCGTCGAAGACCGAGCCGAAAAACCCGATCTCCACCCACGGGTCGGTCTCGAATGGCACGTAGATCGTCACGGTGTCGCTCGACACGCCGCCGCGGCCGTCGTCCACCGTCAGCGTGTAGGTCTTGGTCGTGCCGCGGTCCTGGTACACACCCGCCGCGGAGGTCCAGGGGGAGTTCAGGGTCCGCCCTGCCTCGTCTCTCCAGGTGTAGGTGAGCCAGTGCATATCCGGATCTGTCCCCTGGCCACGCAGAAAGAAGCGGCTGCCGTCGAATTCGTAGGCCGTACGATCGGGGCCGGCAAAGGCCACGGGCGTTCGGTTGGGAGCCGCCGCGCGGTTGAGGGCGATGACGCCGGGCGAGGCGATCAGGTCGGTGCGGCCGTCGCCGTTGAGGTCGGCCGTATTCAACTGGTGATGGGCGTCCTTGAATGCGTCGTTCTGATCGAACCATCCGTATTCCGGTTGCACGTCCCCGAGCGCGTAGGTCGTTGGCGCTGACAGCCCCCCTTTGCCGTCGCCGGGAAAGACAGAAAGGCTGTCCCAGAACAGACGCCCCAGATCCTCGTCGTCCACGACCGAGCGATTGCCGGTCGCCACGTCGAGGAAGCCGTCGCCCGTGAATTCGCCGACGACCACCGACATCGAGCCAAGCACACCCGTTTCGTGGCGGAAGGGCGGCTGGAACGTGCCGTTGCCATTTCCGAGGAGCACGTGGACCGCGCCGGGCGTGGTGTACGGATAGTGGAAGTCAAAGGAGCCGGATGAGGCGATGAGATCGAGCCGGCCATCGTTGTTCAAGTCTCTTGTCGTGATATCGGTGAACTCTGCGCCGGGGATCACGGTCCGGCTGAAAGACACCCCGCCGGTGTTGATGAAGACGTCGATTTCCAGCGGGCTCGCGACCGCGAAATCGCGGCGCCCGTCACCGTTGAAATCGCCACTCGTGGCGTCGGCCGGCTGATAGCCGCCGCCCTGGGTGAAGAGCTCGAGGGCGGGCTGAAACGTCAGGTCGCCGTTGCCGCGATACAGCTTCAGCGTGTCGCGCCACTCGGGCACTAGGATGTCGCGGCGGCCGTCACCGTCGAAATCCGCAACGTGGGCCCAGACCCTCACTTCCGTGCGGGGGTAGTTCGTGACATCCACCGGCCGCGGCGCCGCGAACGTGGCGCCCGTGCGCCCCGGCAGAACCGCGATCGCGTCCCCCTCGCGAATCACGATGTCCACGAAGCCGTCGGCGTTGAAGTCGCCGACGCCGAGCGGGAGAGCCGCGCGCCCGAGCGAGCGAGCCGGTTGAAATGTCCCGTCCCCCCTGCCGATCCGGATCACGAGATCGGCCGGTATGCGGTTCGCGACGGATCCGTTCGCGGTTCCCGCCACGAGATCCGCCCGGCCGTCGCGGTCGAAGTCGGCGGGCCAGACGTTGAACGAGAGATCAGGGGAGAGCGTGATGCCGAGATTCGGTGCCGGAGGCGGAGTCTGCGCGCGAAGCGGCAGTCCGAGCCCAGCCATTATCGCCGCCATGACGCCTACACGAATGGGTTTCAGACAGGAGGAACCTGACATACGTCACCTGCGTGGAAACCGCAGCACTAAGACCAAGGGTTGCCGCGATGATTTCAATTGGAAGCTGTCCCGAGTGCTGCGGCCCCCTGCGGGAATCGTGCCGTTATGGATCGATCACTTGATCGGGAAAGGACTGCGAGTCGCCGGCGTTGTATGACAGATAGCTATAATCCGCCGGCATGCTCGTTCTTTTGCTGATCGCCTTCGCGCAGCACGCCGCCGCTCCGGCGCGCGATGTTCCTCGCGAAAAGGTGAGCGCTGCGATTGCCGGTCGCGTCACCGAACGCGGGTCGGGCCGGCCCCTTCCGCGTACCGTGGTCACTCTTCTGAAGCCGAATTCGTCAACGCCCCTGGCGACGCTCACGGACGAGGATGGCCGGTACCAGTTCAGCGGCGTCGAGCCCGGAGCGTACGCGCTCTCTGCGGGGCTGGATCGACATCGGTCGACCTACCTGCCGCAGCGCTATGGCGCCGATACGCCTGGCGTCTCCAACCTCGAGCCACAGCGGCCCAATCTCGAGCTGAAGCCTGGCGAAACCCGCGCCGGGCTCGACTTTGCGCTCTGGCGCGCGCTGGCAATTGAAGGTCGCGTGCTGGATCCGTGGGAAATGGGGATGGCGAACGTGCCGGTGATCGTCAAGCGTGTGACGGAACGTGTTCGTGCGTCCGCTTACATCTCTACCGATGACCGCGGGAAATATCGCGCGTACGGGCTGGCCCCCGGCCGCTATCGGGTCTGCGCGGAGATCGATCAGCAGTCCGACGCTGCGGCGGAATCCCCCCGGCTGGCCGCGACTTGCTTCCCGACCGCCGTTGACGGGGCGAACGCCGGCGAGGTGCTGCTGACGTCCGACGATGCGACTGGTGTGGATGTCCGGGTTCAGCAGTCCCGCGCGTACTCTTTTTCCCTGTCCGGCAGCGTAGTCGATGCCGGCGGATCGGCGGTAACGGGGGCTTTCGTCGGCGCGTACCCGGTCGACGATAGGGGACCAACAGCCTGGCAGAGAACCCTGGCTGGAGCGTTCGTGTTGACCGGTCTCGCCCCTGGACGTTACATGGTGCGCGCGTCATACGGAGAAACGACTCCGGACGACCCTCGTGGAAATCGCGCGCAGGTCGGCTATGCGTTCGCCGATCTCTCTGCCGGAGACGCCGGCGGTCTCGTGGTGCCGCTCTCGAACCCGGTGGATGTCGCAGGAAAAGTGACGTTCGAAAGGGAGCGTGCCGGAATCCGCAAGGCCGGGATGGTGGTGCATACCAGCACGCTGCCGCAGCGGCTGACGTTCGCCCCGTCGCGCCCGCCGTTCTCGTCCGTGGAGGACGATCTGTCGTTCAAATTGTCACGGGTATACCGCCTTCCGCTCATCGTCCGCATGACGGGGCTGCCGGATGGATGGGTTCTCAAATCCGTGCAGTTCGACGGACGCGACGTCACGTATGTCCCGACCGATTTCGCGGCTCGTCCCGACTCCGCCGGCCTAGAGATCGTCCTCACCAAGCGCGTCGCCCGCGCGGTCGTTCGCGTGCTCGACGAACAGGGAACACCTGCGTCGTCTTTCGATGTCGTGGCTGTGCCCGCGGACCCGTCTCGATGGGCGCTGCCGTTCGCGGTGGTCCCGGCGACGCGCGAGGAAAGCGAGCTCACGACGCTCGGCCCGATGCTGCCGGGCGACTATTTCGTCGCAGCGCTTTCGCGCGACGATTGGCTCTGGCTCCTGCGTGACGGGGGGCGCATAGACGCAATCGCGTCAGTCGGGACGCGTGTGACGCTCGCCGAGGGCACCACCCGCAAACTGGAACTACGACTCGTGCCGCTGCCTCAATAGGCACACCATGATGCTGCACGCGCTTGTTCTGCTGCTCGGACTCGCCCAGGCGCCGCCCCCGGCGCAGGATCCTGCGCGGACCTGTGAGATCCGCGGCCGTGTCACCGACAAGGACACCGGCCAGCCGCTCGCCCGGGCGCGCATACAACTGCACAATCGTGACAGTCAGGAACAGCTCTCGACACGCACTGACGACACCGGGCAATTTCGATTCACAGGTCTTCTGCCCGGGCAGTACAGCGGCATCGTGGAGCAGGGCCGCTTCGAGGCAACCCACTCGCTCGGCTTTCTTTCCAGTGACGCTGGCCGCCCAATCGTTTTGAAGGATCGAGAAGTCCGGGAGATCAATGTGGCACTGGCACGAACGTTCGCAATCACTGTCCGTGTCGTGGACGAATGGGGCGACCCGCTCTCAGGCATCATGGTGACCGCGAACGCGCCGCAACAGGGAAGTCGCAACGCGATGATGTGGAATCACGCCACCGACGACCAGGGGCGCCAGCGTGTCTTCGCGCTCACGCCTGGCAGATACGTCGTGTGCGCACAAACAGACCTCGTCGGCATGTCGCGCAGCGCCCGGGCCGATGCGCTCTTGAGGACGTGCTACCCATCCGCGCTCGACGAAGCCGGGGCGTCATTGGTCAGGGTCGACGGATCGGATGTGGGCGAGATCGAGATTCGCATGCGCACCGGACGCACGTTCACGATCAGCGGGCGCGTCGTGGACGCATCCGGTGCCCCGGCACCGTCAGTCCACTTGAGCCTGTCGAAGAACTGGTCGGGCGGATCGGCCAGCACCGGCATGTCCCAATCCATTGAGAGTGACGGGCAGTTTCGCCTCTCTGGTGTGCAACCCGGGGAGTACGCCATCGAGGCGTCGCTCGGCGGGCCTGACCGGCCCGAACATCGTCGGCCGCTGGAGCGTGCGTTCGTGCCGGTGCGCGTCGGAGACGCAGACCTCACCGACGTGCTGGTCGCGCTGCAGAGTACGGTGGAGGTGTCCGGCCGCGTGATCCTGGAGGATCCAGCCGCGGCGTTCAGTCGGGCTCCCGGCTCCGGGCCATTGTCAGTGTGGTCCCGTCTGGCGGACGACGTCGGATCCGGTGGCGGCAGTCACGCATCGGGCCTGGTCGGAGATGACCGGCGGTTCACGATTCAGCGCGCTTATGGCCGCCGTACGCTTGAGGTGGTGAACGTACCGCGCGGATGGTACGTGAAGTCGATCCGGTACGGCGCCCGCGAGATCATCGACGAGCCCACCATGTTCAAAGACGGCGTCGAGCCGGCGATCGAAGTACTTCTGAGCAACCGTGGCGCGGTCGTGACCGGCCGCGTGACCGACGACCGCGGCAATGCCGTTCAAGGCGCGACAGTGCTGATGTTCGAGACTGACTCACAGCGCATGTTGTGGAGGTTCCCTTCGTCGACGCGCGCGTCCGCGGCTGGTGAATTTCGCCTCGGTCCGGTCCGCGGCGGCGACTACTTCATCGTGGCCATGCCCGCCAACGTGCAACCGATTCAGCCGGGGGAATTGACGCGTCTTCAACGGCTCGCGGCTGTCGCGGAACGGGTGACGCTCGGCGATCTGGACGAGCGCACGGTCGACCTGCGGTTGGTGGTCGAACGCTGAGGCGAGAGACCAGATGCATGCTGCCGCCACACTCGTTGCCAATGACGACATCCTGCCGTTGCGAACACGATCGCGGCAGGAGATGAACTGCCAGATCGTGCACGACTCCATCCACACTCGTCGAGGCTGGACGTCCAGCTATGCGCTTCATCTGGATGGGATCACGGCGGGATTCGGGTCGATCGCGATCGCCGGTCCGTGGAAGGACAAGCCGACGATCTTCGAGTTCTACGTGCTGCCCGAGTACAGGGGCCGGGCCTTCGATCTGTTCGAGACGTTCGTCGAAGCAAGCGGCGCGCGGTTGATGGAAATCCAGTCGAACGACACGGTGCTCGCGGTGATGTTGCACACTTACGCGCGCGACATCTGGAGCGAGAAGATCGTCTTTGCCGATCAGCTCACCACCACGTTGCCCGCCAACGGCGCCGTTCTGCAACAGCTGACCTCCGACAAGGAGATCCAGCTCTCGATCGCCGAACGTGCGGGTCAGGCGGAATGGCAGCTGCAGGTGGACGATCAAGCCGCCGGCAGTGGATCGATCCTCTTTCACTACAACCCGCCGTATTGTGACTTGGCGATGGAGATCGCCGAGCCATTCCGGCGGCGCGGCTTCGGCGCGTATCTCGTGCAGGAGCTGAAACGCGCCGCGTATCAGCTCGGAAGCCTGCCCTGTGCGCGTTGCAGCCCTGACAACGTTCCCTCGCGCAAGACCCTGCAGAAAGCCGGGCTGGTGCCGTTTGCACACATCCTGAACGGCACCATTCCCTAGCAGGCTGCTGAACGGAGCCTGAAGAGATAAGTTTTCCCTTCTCCCTTCTGCCTTTTTCCCTTGCCACCGATACTGTTTCAGCAACCTGCTAGTCCGGCAGCGCGAATACGAACATCGTTCCCTGGCCGGTGCCGACGATGTACTGCTTGCCATCGACCGCGTAACTGATCGGACCGCTGGCGTTGGGGCCGCCGAGGTTGACGTGCCACAGCCGCTCGCCAGTCCTCGCGTCGAGCGCAAAGAAGGTGCCCTCCATGCCCCCGGCAAATACCAGGTCGCCGCCTGTCGACAGCACGCCGGACTCCGTGTAGTTCACCAGCTTGTAGTCCCACTTCTTCTCGCCGGTCTTCGGATCCAGCGCACGGATCGCGCCGTATCCTTCATCGTCCCGCTTGAATGCCGGGTTGGCGCGCGTCTGGCGGCCGCCTCCAGGCACTTCCATGCCGGGAGGGGGCGTCGATCCCGTGTACCGCTTCCCCTCGACCCACTCACCGGCCGGGTACTTCGCGGAACGCGACGAGTAGTTGTCCCACGTCGGCACGTAGAACAGTCCGGTGCGCGGGCTGTAGGACGGCGGATACCAGTTCGTGCCTCCCTGCGTGCCCGGTGAGACGACGATGCCGCCCATCGGCTTGGGCCAGAATTCCGGGTTCTTGAGCGGCCGGCCATTCTCGTCGATGCCATCGGCCCACGTCTGCTTCACGAATGCCTTGGCGAAGAGGAACTTCCCGGTGACGCGGTCGAGCACGTAGAAGAAGCCGTTGCGGTTGGCCCACAGCATCAACTTGCGCGGCTTGCCCTGCCAGTCCATGTCGGCGAGCACCGGCACCTGCGTCGCGTCCCAGTCATACTCGTCGCCCGGGGTGAACTGGAAATACCACTTCAGTTTTCCGGTATCGGCATCGAGCGCGACCACCGATGCGGAATACAGGTTGTCCGCCGGCGTGCGAACGTCGCCGTTCCAGCCCGGATTCGGATTGCCGGTCCCCCAGAACGTCAGGTTCGTTTCCGGGTCGTAGCTGCCGGCGTTCCAGATCGGGCTGCCGCCGTGCTTCCACGAATCGCCGATCCAGGACTTCGCCTCCGGCGCATCAGCGGACGTCGGCGCGGTGTCGAACCGCCACAGCTCCTTGCCCGTCTTGACGTCGTACGCCGACACCCAGCAGTTGGCGCCCGCTTCGTTCGTTGCCGGTCCGAGGATCACCTTGTCTCTGACCACGAGCGGAGGCACGTTGTACTGGTAGCCCTTGCGATAGTCCGCGAGCGTCTGGTCCCAGATGGTCTGCCCGTTCCTGGCGTCGATCGCGATCAGGTGACAATCGACCGTGGCCCAGAACAACGTGCTGCCGGCGATCGCCAGTCCTTTGTTGACCTCGTACGCGTTGTAGTACGCCTTCGGGTCGAGCGACCGGTCGATCCGCCAGTACTCCCGCCCGGTGACCGCGTCGAGCGCCACGACTTCCAGCGCGGTGCCGGTGTACATGATGCCGTCGACCACCAGCGGCGTGTTCTCCATCTTGTTCTGCGCGTTGCTGTTCTTCGCGTAGAGCGGATGGTAGGACCACTTCAGCTGCAGGTTCTTGACGTTGCTCCGGTTGATTTGCGACAGCGGACTGTAGCGCTGGCCGTTGTAATTGCCGGAGTAGTGGAGCCAGTTGTGCGGCTCGCGATCGGCGCGAAGCAGGCGGTCGTAGGTGACGTCTGCCGAAGCCGCGGCAACCAGAAGCGGGAGCAGGAGCAGCATCCGAGCGTGCATGGCGGACACTCCTTCGGAGTGAACAGGTCTGGCGGAGGCTGTTCGATCGGGAGGGAGGTTGTCAAGGTTTTCTGTTCTTCCTGTCCTCCAATCCGTCCCGACTCAGGTAAAGTGACGCCTGTTGCGAGGCTGACCGATATGACGAACCTGTGCGAGACGATGGTGGCCCTTGGCGTAGCGCTGGCGCTGGCGGCGGCCACGCCGGGGGCACAGCGTGGAGACCAGAACGAGACGCTTGCGGGCGACGGCGAGCGCGGCAAGGCGCTGGTCGAGTCGAGCGGCTGCTTCGATTGCCATCGCATCGACGAACGCGGTTCGCGCCTGGGCCCGAACCTGTCACGGATCGGAAGCCGGCGGACTCCGGTTCGACTGCGCCAGGCGCTGGTGGCACCCGACGAGGAGGTGGTGCCCGACAACCGCTTCGTGCGGATCGTCACGAAGGACGGCACGACCGTCACCGGCAAGCTGCTCAATCAGGACGCGATCAGCGTGCAGCTGATGAACCCGAAGGAAGAGCTCAAGACTTACCTCCGCGCCAACCTTCGGGAGTACACGATCATCGACAAGGGATTGATGCCGTCGGTCGAGGGCAAGCTGAACGCCCAGCAGGTGGCCGACATCGTGAGCTACCTGAGCTCGTTGAAGGGGAGCTGAGGCGAGATGGGCTTTCTCGCACCTCGATAGGTCACAGCTGTCCCGACCCGCCGTCCCACGGTGTCGTCACGTCGTAGCTGTTGGCCAGCGTATCCCGCGCTGTCGTCTTGATCTGCTTCGGCGTGATGCTGCCCGGCTCGAACAGGGTACCGTCTTCGGTCCGGAAATCCGCGAACGCCACTTCGTGCGACGCGCCGGCGTCGAGGGTGGGCAGTGTGTGGACGAATACCGCGGCGCCGTCGCCCGACTCGATCGCGATGCGGATGTTGAGGAGCGGCCGGCCCGCCTGATTCTGGACGGTGATGCCTTTGCCGGTCCGGGTGACGAGGACGCCGGATGTGCCGTCCGTCGTTCCGACGGCCTTGTCAACCGCGGCGTTGGTGCATGCGATGTGCACTATCAAGGCGACCGCGCCAGCGATGCGAAAGAAGAGGTTCATCAGTCTTGCCCAAGACCGCTACTTCTTCGCCAGTTCGTCGTACGCCGACTCGAGCACGCCAGCAAGACTGATCCGCGGGTTCAGCTGCGCCACGTCCTCGAAGCCCTTCAACCCTGACGCCTTGGCGATCTCCTCCTTCGAGCGGCCGGCCTTGATGCCCGCGCGAGCCTCGTCGAGGGCGGCGGCGAGGTAGTTACGGAAGTACTCCACGTCGGCTTTTTTACCGAGCACGACTCCGTCCTTGCCATGGCCGAAGATGAATGCCGTGTCGGTGTTGTGGGCGGCGAGCATCTTCTCGAGGATGGCATGCCAGTTCACGACGGATGCGCCGGCGGGACTGTCGACACGAGGGTGTACGCGGCGGAACAGCAGGTCCCCGCCATGAACGACGTTGGCCCGCTCGAAGAAGATCACCGCGTCGCCGCTGGTGTGTCCCGGACCGAAATACCGCACGTGCACCTTCTCGTTGCCGAAATCGACAGCCCAGGCGTCGTTGAACGTCGAATCGGCGAGGACCGGCGGCGCTGGCGCGGGCGCACCAGCGGCGGGAGGCTTCGCCGCCGCTTCTTCGGCGACCTTTCGTTGCCAGGTAACGCAGTTCTCGTGGGCGAGGATCCGTTTCACGACCGGACGGAAGGCGCCGTTGCCGCTCGTGTGGTCACCGTGATGGTGGGTGTTGATCAACAGCTCGATGCCCTTGGGAGCCCGCTGCTTCAGGCCGGCCACGCAGATCTCCGCCGTGTTCATGAACTGGCTGTCGATGGCCAGTGCGCCGGCTGCGTTCACCAGGTACCCAATCGTGCCGCCGGTTCCAGTGAAGTACCCGACGCCACGCCGGATCTCCTCGAACTTCGTCACCGGTGGAGCCGGTGCGGCCGGCGCTTGCCCACTCGCCTGAGCATTGATTGATCGGTGGTGCAAGCCGGCGGCGGCGACCGACAAGATCGATGTGGTGACGAACTGGCGACGGTTCATGCTCACGGACAAGGCTCCTTCTCTCGGTGAGCGCCGCGAGGCGCCGGCCGAACGATAGCAGATCGGAACGCCTCGCCAATCGCCGTCCGCCACCGTCGGCGCCGGCATGAATATCCGGCGCCTCAGAACGACGCGGAGAGATCGCAGTCGGTTCCTGTGCCGAGGTCTCTGCGAAGCTTCGATGTGAGCCGCTCGAACCTGCGGTAAAGCGCCTTCGGATCGATGTCGAGATCCCGGCCGATTTGCCGGACCGTCATCGAGCGCTGGTAGCGGAGGGCGAGCAGTCGCCGATCGTCGGGCGGCAGCGTCAGGTAGGCGCGGCGCAGCGCGCGCCGTACCTGGTGCGCGCGCTCGAGGCCCTCACGCGCGGCAATCGGATCCCTGAACGGTTCGCTCAAGGCCGCCGGCTCGAGGTCAGGGGGGACCTCCCGCCTGGTGATTCGCCGCGGCAGGCGCTCGGCGATGTCGTCCAGCTGTTCCCGTCCGAGACCCGTCGCCTGGCGCATGATTTCGACGGCCTCCCCCATGGTGTGCCCGTCACGCCAGATCAACCGCTCGAGGCCGACCGCGATCGGGCCGAGCCGTGCGGCGGCCGCTGAAGACCGCCACTTGCCGTACCGCGCATTTCGCCAGTCCAGAAGGATTCGCGTAATCACGACCGTCAGGTACGTGCGGAGCGAGCTGTCTCCACGAAACCTGGAGAACACGTCGTAGCGGCGCTCGAGCAGTTTCAGGTGCACGATTTGCGCAAAATCCTGGAGATCCGGCCCCGCCAGCCGGCGCGCACGGGCGACGGATCGGATGACCGCATCGAGAAGCACGAGATCCTCGGGAGTGGGTTCGTAAGCCTGGGCCGCCATGGCACCTCGTTTCCAGAAGAACGTCTGATCTCCGGAAACGATCGAGCGGCCCAAATCGAACGGTGACCTGCGCGGGGCGAAATGGATGAGCCGGCCGAGGGCTGCCACGATGGCATGATCCTGTCTTGATTCACAGGCGCGCGTGTCACTTCGCCCGGGTGGCGCTGAACTCACCGCCGATGCCCATACCCTGGACATCCACCGACCCGACGATCTTGTCGGCCGACTCGAGAGTGCCGGTGTAGACCGGCGTCAGGCGCTGCCCTTCGTAGTCGATCTCGAACTGCCAGGTAATCTTGCCATCGACCTTGCCGGTCACGGGATAGGTCCCGCGCTCACCCTTGCAGCTGCCGGTCAGTTCGCTTTCTTTCTGCGTGAATGTGCAGGTCTGCTCGCTCTGGTTGCCGCCGACGTTCGCGACGACGTTCCAGGTGCCGGTGATGGAGGGTGGCTGGGACTGCGGTGGCGAGGCGAGCACGAGTGTCAGCAGGAGCAGGGATGTCATGTCAGCGTCCTTTCGTCAGAAACACAGGAACCCGATCGTAATGGCAGTTAATGACATAGTCAACAGTTACTGCCATTAACGTCATAATTGGTGATAAATGGCATAGACTGACGGCATGAGCCCCAATCGAGCACGTGCCGTCCCGCTCCAGGCCCGGAAACAGGACGTCGTCAGGAATGCGATCTGGGACGCCGCGATCGACATGTTCGCCGAGCGCGGGTTCGAAGAGACCACGATCGACGAAATCGCCCGCGCCGCGGGCGTCTCGACCCGGACTTTCTTCCGCTACTTCGCTTCGAAGGCCGACCTGATGGGGCAGGGGATGATCACCTACCGGACGCTCCTCGGCGACGCGGTCCGGCAGGCGCCGCCGGCGCTGTCGCCGCTGCAGGTTCTCCGGCACACGGTGCAGAAGATCGCGGCCGATGCCGCCGGTCAGCCGCGAACGCGGCAAATCGTTGACATCGCCAGCGCGAGCCCGGCCGCTCGCGAAGCCCAGCTCGCCCGCCGCGCCGAGGTCGAGAACGCGCTCGCCGACGCGTTCGCGGTGAGAACGCGCGCCGCCTCGGACGACGCCGTGGGCTCGAGGCTCCTCGCGGCCCTGACGCTGGCGGTGATTGACGTCACGTTCCGGGTCTGGTCGAAATCCGGTGAGAGCGACATCGTGGCGATCACGGACGACGTGCTCGCAACCTTGACCGGCCTCGTCGCGGACCTGCCGGCACCGTCCCGGACGCGGCGGCGGCCACGCCGTGGCCTGCCAAAGCCTGAGTAATCGACAATCAACCCGCGGCGTCGTGCCTCAGCACCACGACGGGATCGATCCGCGTTGCCTTCACGGCGGGCGTGACCGCAGCCGCGATCGTGACGAACGTCATGAAGCCCGCAACGGCGAGGATTGTCGGCAGGTCCGAGGGGCCGATGCCGTACAACTGTTCGCGGACAACGCGCCCGGCAAGCAGCGCGAGAGGGATGCCGGCGGCCAGTCCGAAGAGGGTCGGCATGGCGCCGCAGCGGGCCGCGCGCATGAGTACGTTCCCGTGCGACGCGCCCAGCGCCAGGCGTACGCCGAGCTCGCGACGGCGCTCCGCGACCGCGGACGTCACGGTCCCGTAAATACCGAACGCGGCCAGCAAGACGGCGGTGAGCGCAAAGCTCGCGACCGCCGCCGCATGGAACCCGGGACGCGTGAGCGCGCCGGCCACGACGTCCTGCATCCGCAGAACCGGTGATCGCGGAATGTCGGGCTCGAGGTCGCGAAGGATGGCGGCGATCGAGGGCGCCAGCGTTGCGGCATCGGTCCGGGTGCGGATGACGAGATCGCGGGTCTCGTGGCGCATCCAGGGCTGCTGCGTTTTCGGCGCGTAAATCCCCGGGCCTGGCGGGACGCGTAACGCGATCTCCCGCACGTCGCCGACGACGCCGACGATTTCAGCGGTGAGTGGCGACCCACGATCGAGCGTCAGCTGGCGGCCGACCGGATTCTCCGACCCGAAGTACGCTCGCGCGAGCGATTCGTTGATCACGATGACTGGCGGCGCACCCTCAGTGTCCCGGCGATCGAAGAATCGTCCGGCGCTCACCGGAATGCCGACGGTCCGGAAGTAATCCGGGCCGACCACTCGCAGTTCGGCCATCGTGTCGGACGATGGAGCCGTTGTGTCGGCGCGGCGGAAGGGAATGCTTGCGCCAAATCCGCTCGCCGGCAGCCAGTCCACCACCGACGCGGCTTCAACACCGGGGAGCTCTTTCACCCGTTCGACCGCCAGATCGTAGAAACGGGAGAGCACCGGGCCGGCCGGATAGCGCGTCTGCGGCACCGAGAGCCGCGTAGTCACGACGGCACGTGCGTCGAAGCCGGGGTGCGTGATCTGGAGCGCGTAGAAGCTGCGCGCGAGCAGCGCTGCGCCGGCGAGCAGGGCGAGCGACAATGCCGCCTCCGCACCGATGAGCACGGCCCGGGCGCGGGCGCGCCGCGGGGTCGAGCCGCGAACCGCATGGACGAAGGACAGGTCGCGGGCCCGGGTCGCTTCGAACGCAGCGACGAGCGCGCACGCCGCGGTGCAGGCAAGCGAGACGATCGCGCCCAGGGCGAACGTCGTCGCTCCGATCCGGATCTCGGAGGCGCGAGGGACACCTGCCGCCGTGGCTGCACCGATCAGGAAGTCGCCGGCCCACGATGCGATCGCGAACCCTGCGACCGTGGCCATCAGTCCGACGATCAGGTTTTCAGCGACGATCTGCCGGATGATTCTCGACCGGCTGGCGCCGAGGGCGAGCCGGGTGACGAACTCGTGTTGCCGCTCGAGGGTGCCGCCGATCAGCAGTCCCGCCGCGTTTCCGCAGGCTACGAGCAGCAACGCGACGACTGCTGCCATGAGCGCATAGAGCGAAGGACGGACGTCGCGCGTCAGCTGCTCCTGCAGATTCGTGACCGTCGCGCCGGTGCCGGCATTGGTGCCGGGATGCTCGCTGGCCAGCGCGCTGGCGAGCGCAACCAGCTCGGCTCGCGCCCGGGCAACCGTGACGTCCGGCCGCATCCGGCCGATGACCCGCAACATCCGCGCGTCGCGCCGGCCGACGTTGGGATCGAGACCGATTGGCACCCAGACCTCCGGCGTCCGAGGCCACATGGCCGGTGACTGGAAGCCCTCCGGAAGCACGCCAATCAAGGTGTAGGCACGGCCGCTCAACAGGATTGTTTGGCCGATAGCGGTGGGATTGCCGCCGAACCGCCGAATCCAGAGCGCATGACTGACGACAGCGACCGGCGGTGCACCGGCGTGATCCTCCGCCGGAAGGAAGCCTCGTCCTAATGCGGGCTGCACGCCGAACACGTCGAAGATGCCGGAGCTCGCGCGGGCGCCGCTGACGCGCTCCGCCTGCTCGCCTCCCGTGAGCGTGAACCCGGGAGGGTAGTACGCAGCGATTCGGGCGAAGGCCGACGTCCGCTGCTCGAAGTCGAAGAAATCGAGCGGCGCGGTCAGGTGCTCGCGCCCGCTTTCGAGGTTGCGCGACGAGATCGAGACCAGGCGATCAGCGCCCGGATGCGGCAATGGCTGAAGCAGCGACGCGTGAATCACGCTGAAGACCGCCAGGTTGACGCCGACACCGAGCGCCAGGACCGCGGCCACGGCCGGCCCCCGGCCACGGTGCAGGCGGCGCGTAGCGTAGCGCAGATCCTGAAGCAGTTCGTCGAACAACCGTTGTCCCCGCGCCGCGCGAAGATCCTCCTTCAGCGCCTCGGTGCTTCCAAACTCGAGCCTCGCGCGGCGCTGCGCTTCGGCAGGGGACACGCCACTGCGCACGAGATCCTCCGCATACGCGTCGAGGTGGAAGCGCAGCTCTTCGGAGAGACCATCCTCGAAACGCTGGCGGCGAAACGCGATCGACAGGGCGGAGCGAAATGAACGAAAGAAGTCCACGGCATCCTCTGAGTCGGCGAGAGTGGGGCTGACTCCTAGCCAGCCTAGGAGAGTATCAAATCCCTTCTCCTAGTTTGTCAAGGAGAGCCTGTGCCTGACTCCTCGATACAATGCGGGCGTCATGAAAGCGTGCAGATTCCCGGACTCGTGACGAACCAGCTCGGACGGCCCGTCTACGTGACGCTGGGATGTTTCGTGTTGGCGTTTGCCGCCGGCGTCCGTCCGCTGGCACGGCCACAGCCCCCGCAGCAGCCGCCCACATTCCAAAGGGACTGGACGAAAGGACGCGCTCCAGTCTGTGACCGTGCGGCTTCGAATCGACGACACGCAGGCCACCGCGGTACGAACGCAGACCGGCGCGCTGTCGCCGGCGCAGTTCGGCAGCAACCGGACCGCAAATTCACGGTTGACGCTGCCGTTGCGCGATCTGCCACCGGGCCAGTATCTGCTGACGCTGGAGGCCACGCTCGGCGATCGGCGAATCGAGCGCCAGGTGAGATTCGAACTCCGCTGACGTCCTCGACGATCGCTCGACCATATCGGGAATCGCGTGCCTTACAATCCCCGGATGCGGCCTGTCGATCGCGTGGTCGATCTCCTCGACCCCACCCTGAACCGTTTTCACAATGTCGATATGGATCAGGCCAGGCGCCGGGTCCTGGCTGGCGATGCCGCGAGCGTTCGCGCCATCGACGGCTCGTTTGCCCTGGTCACGGTCGATGGGATCACGATTCGAATGGCACGTTCGCTCGACCGCCCCATGCGCTACTTCCTCGCCAAGCGGCACGAAGGTCCGGCGCTGTTCGTTGCCGATCGCATCGACACGCTCAAGGACGCGCTGGAGCAGTCGGAACTCGGCGATCAGTTTCATCCGTCCTACACCCGCATGGTCCCGGCGCACCACATCGTCGAGCTGGCGCTGATTGGCTGCCCGGATCCGGAGCCAACCTATACGCGCTTCTTCACTCCGACGCGTGGCTCCCTGCCGTCCGATCTCGACGAGATCGGACGACGTTACATCGGGGCGCTCGCCGACGAAGTCGCGAAGTGGCTCACGGGCATCGATGCGGATTCGGGCCCAGGCGAGCCTATTGGCGTCAGCTTTTCGGGCGGGATCGACAGCACCTCCGTGTTCCTCGTGACCTACTGGACGATGCTTCGGCTCGGCATGTCGCCGGTCCGGCTGAAAGCGTTCGTGCTCGATCTCGGAAACGGCCCGGACGCCGAGCAGGCACGTTCGCTGTTGAGCGCGGTCGGCCTCTCGATGTTCCTCGAGGAGATTTCCGGACACGCCGACGAACTCGACATCGAGCAGACGCTGCGCGTGCTCGAGGACTACAAGACGCTGGACGTCGAGTGCGCGGCGATGGGGTTGCTGCTCTGCAGGGGTATTCGCGAGCGCTACCCGGAGTGGCGGCATCTCGCTGACGGCGACGGCGGTGACGAGAACCTGAAGGACTATCCAATCGAGGAGAACCCCGAGCTCACCATCCGCAGCGTCCTCGACAATCTCATGCTCTACCAGGAAGGCTGGGGCGTAGGCCGCATCAAGCACTCATTGACCTACAGCGGCGGCCTGAGCAGGAGTTACGTCCGTACTTACGCGCCCGCCGTGAAATACGGGTTCGCCGGCTTCAGTCCGTACACGCGTCCGAATGTCATCGAAGTGGCCGAAGCGATTCCGTTCGCGGCATTGACCCAATACGACGTGCCGTCCCTCTATGCACTGAAGGGGGAGATCGTTCGGCGCGGCGTCAAGGCCGTCACAGGAATCGACATGCCGGTTTTTCCCAAACGCCGGTTCCAGCACGGGGCAGCCGCAATTGACGCGATGCGCCAGCGCCTCGGCCTGTCCGAGCGGGAGTATCGCCGGCGGTTCGAGCGGCTGTATGCCTGATGCCGGACGCTATCCGGCCTCGCCCTCGGCACGGGACCGATTCGTGCTCGAGCGGCGAGGCGCCAGGCCGCGGCACGATCCGTGGCGTTACCAGGGACTGATCGTTGAAGACGAGCCCGGCGCGAACGGCACCCTCGAGCGCATTGCGACGGCGTTCCTGACCGGGCGCGAATGCCCGTGGCGCTGTGCGATGTGCGATTTGTGGATGTACACGACCGCCGACGACAGTCCACGGGGCGCGATTCCCGCCCAGATTGCCGCTGCGCGAACGGTCCTGCACGATCAGCCGATCACGGGGATGAAGCTGTACAACGCGGGCAGCTTCTTCGACCCGCGGGCCGTTCCCGAGACTGACTATGACGCGATCGCCGCGGCGCTTGGCGGGTTCTCCCGGGTGATCGTCGAATCGCATCCCGCTCTCGTCGGAGTCCGCGTGGATCGATTCCGAGCTGCGCTCGATCGCCACTCCCCCGGAAGCCTGAGCCCGGCTGCACTCGAGGTCGCCATGGGATTGGAGACGGCTCATCCCCAGGCGCTCGACGCTCTGAACAAGCGATTTACGCCCGGCGACTTCGCCGCCGCAGCACGCGCCCTGAAACAGCGTGGGGTCGCGCTGCGGGTATTTCTCCTCATTTCGCCGCCCTTCATTCCGGCTGACGGCCAGGACGAGTGGCTTCGGCATTCGCTCGACGCCGCGTTCGCCTGCGAGGCGTCGGTCGTCTCTCTTTTGCCGACGCGAACCGGAAACGGCGCGATGGAGGCGCTGGGGGCAGCCGGGTTGTTTCGATCGCCCAGCCTCGACGATATCGAACGCAGCTTCGCGCTGGCGCTGGACCATGCCGCAGGACGCGGGCGGGTGTTCGTGGATCTCTGGGACCTCGACCGGTTCGCGTCCTGTGAGTGCTGCTTTGCCGCGCGTCGCGCGCGTCTCGAAGCGATGAACCTGCAGCAGCGCGTGCTCCCGGCGTGCCCCTGTCCCTCCCGGGATCGCGTCGTCCTCTCATGACCCTTTCACCGGTCGAACACGTCGATGCCGACGTCGCCGTCGTTGGCTCCGGCTTCGGCGGTTCGCTGACCGCGCTCGCGCTGCTGAAGCGCAACCAGCGCGTCGTCATGATCGAGCGTGGACGGCACCCGCGATTCGCCATCGGCGAGTCGTCCACGCCGCTCGCGAACCTGCTGCTGGAGGACCTGTCAACCAGCTACGAGCTCCCGCGCCTCCGCGCGTTCTGCAAATGGGGACCCTGGCAGCGGACGCGTCCCGACGTCGCGGCGGGCCTCAAGCGCGGCTTCAGTTTCTTCTTCCACCGGCCCGGCGCCGAGTTCGCTGACGACGCGAGCCATGCGCGGCAGCTGCTGGTCGGGGCGAGCCCGCACGACGAGATTGCGGACACGCACTGGTACCGGCCGCAGTTCGATCACGCGCTCGTACAGGAGGCCCAGCGCGAGGGCGTCGTCTACCTGGATGAAACGCGCCTCGATCGACTTCGATACAACGGACAAGGGCCGATCCTGGAAGGGGAGCGCTGCGGCCGATCGATTCAGATCGCGGCGCGGTTCGTGATCGATGCCACCGGTCCCCGCGGATTCCTTCATCGGGCTCTTGCTCTGGAAGAAGGGCCGCTTCGCTGGCTGCCGGCGACGCAAGGCCTCTACACGCACTTCGAGAACGTGGAGCGCTGGGATCGATTGATGCCCACCTCGGGGACGCCGCCGTATCCGATAGATGACGCGGCGTTGCACCAGGTGTTCCCGGGTGGATGGATCTGGGTACTCCGATTCAACAACGGCATCACGAGTGCCGGCGCGGCGCTCACGGATCCGATCGCCGCGGCGGTGGGAGCGAAGGACGGAGCGGAGGCCTGGGAACGCCTGCTGGCAACCTTGCCGTCGGTTGCCGGGCAATTCCGGTCGGCGCGCGCGATCCTGCCGTTCATCCATTCACCTCGCCTGGGGTTCCGCAGCGCCCGTGTGGTCGGGCCTTCGTGGGCGCTGCTGCCATCGGCGGCGGGCGTGATCGATCCCTTGCTGTCGACGGGTTTCCCGCTCACGCTGCTCGGGATCCTGCGGTTGGTCGAACTGCTCGAGCGGACATCTGCTGACAGCGATCGCCAGGCGGCCCTCGAGGAATACGAACGGATGACCCTGGCGGAGCTCGATGCCACCGAGCGCGTCGTCGGGGCGTTGTACGCGGCGATGGATACTCCGTCGCTCTTCAAGCGCCTCTCTCTTCTGTACTTCGCCGCCGCCAGCTTCAGCGAGGCGGCGCGGCGCCTCGGGCGGCCGGAGCTCGCGCCTGGCTTCCTGCTCAACGCGCATCCAGTGTTCGGGCCCGAGCTCGCGGCGTGCACTTCACAAGTGCTGCTGGCGCGCGGCGGTCCGGACCGCCAGGCTCTCGAGGATCGGATCGATCGCGCGATCGAGCCCTTCGACACTGCCGGCCTGCTCGATCGCGACCGGCGCGACTGGTATCCGGTGCTCGCCGCCGATGTCTTCGCATCGGCGGCGAAACTGAAGGCCACATCCGCGGAGATCACCGCGATGCTCGAGCGAACCGGGATGCTGCAGCCGTCGTCCTGACGTTCGTGTGCTGTCCTTTCGGACCGCGGGCCGCGGCTGCGATGTGATTGTGGGTGACGGGCGTTCTCCCGTAGACTCGCAGCGCTGGAGGAGTACGCATGAGCGAACGTCAAGTGCTGGCCAATCAGAGCAGGATCCTGCGAAACCAGGCGAGGCTGCTCGCGAATCAACAGAAGCTGGATCAGGTGCTGCAGAACCAGAAGGACATCAAGGCGAATCAGCGCGCGATCCTTGGTAATCAGCGGAAGCTGGATCAGGTACTCCGGAATCAGCAGCGGATCGAGGCCAACCAGGGGAAGATCCTCGCCAATCAGCGGAAGATCCTGGCGAAATAGGAGGAAGGTCTGGCAGCCGCAGGTCTCCACGTGGACGCAGCCACCGTCGTTCGGGTCGTGATTACGGGGTTCATCCTGGTGCTCATCACGATCGCCACGACCGGCTGGGTGTGGGTGGGGAGCCACCAGGCGCCTGCACAGGCGCTCGCGAGCCGCGTCGTGCTGACCTTGTGCGTGGCCGCCGGCCTGGTCGGTGTCAAGGCGGTGTGGGCACGGCGGCGGTAACCGCCGCGCCCAGCTGCCGGGTCATGCTCCCACGAGCTCGCGCGCCGCGAGCAACGTCCCCTCGACGCGGGCACGAATCTTTTCGAATGCGATGTCGCGCGACGTAGAAGCGTCGTCGGCAAACGGCGCAAAGCCGCAATCGTCGGTGGTACCGAGTGCCTGCGTCGGAAGGTAACGGGCCGCCAGCAGGATCCGCGCGCACACCTGCTCCGCCGTTTCCGCAACGGCATCGATCGGATCGGTGACCCCGACGAAGATCATCTGATCCTGCTGGCGATGATCGCGAATCAGCTGCAGCACCCGCTCGGGCTGCGGTTCGCTGGCCAGCTGGACGTAGAAGCGGCCGGCTTTCAGCTGGAACAGGGCGGGAAGCAGGCCCGCGTAATCGACGTCGGCGCTGTGCGTGGAATCGCGATCGCCGCCAGGACAGGTGTGAACGCCGATCCGGCGACGATCGGCGGCAGAGAAGTGGTCCAGCACGCGATTGTTGAGCGCGATGAACTGATCGAGCAACCCCCCGCTTGGATCGAGCTTCAGCGAGAGGCGCCCCTCGGTGAAATCGATCTGCACGCACGCAGCATCACGGTCGAGACACTGCCGGATATCGCTGACGGCCTCTCCAACGAGATCCTCGAGAAAGGCCTCGCGCGAGTACCCGGGAATGCCCGACTGTGGATAGATCAGGCTCAGCGCCGAGGCGGAGATGACGGCCTGCTTGACCGGCCGTGACGTCAGGCGCTGCGCGGCGGCGAGGTAAGTCGATGCAAACGTACCGTAGCGAAAGCTTCCGGCCGTCAGGCGGGGAAGCTGCCTGGTGTGGCCATCCTTGAATGGAACGATCACGCCGTCCGGCGCCAGTCCCGTGGCGCCATCGAGCGGGTAGGTCGCAAAGCTCGATTTCGTCTGTTCGCCATCGGAGATGACCGGCGAGCCCGTCTCCTCGAAGCGGCGTATCGTGTCGAGCAAGGCGGCGTCGGCGATTTCGCGAAAGCGTTCGACCGAGAGTTGTCCCGAGTGCCTCGCCGCCCACGCGGCAATCAGCTCGGCAGGTCGCGGAATGCTTCCGATCGGCTCGGTTGGTATCTGCATGAATCCTCCAGGTCGCAGCGGCCAGTTCAGCAACGCGTTGGCGGGCGGCCGGTATGGTATGCCCCTCGTCGAGCAGGCGCACTAATGTGAATCGACTAAACCCGGACGCCGCAGGTCCGCGGCCCTTGCGCGAGCGGGGTGGCGGCGCGTACATTAGCCTCCATCAACACCGGGTGAGGACAGATGACCAAGGCGTTCCTGGAACGGATCAACGGTCCGCAGCACGAGACTGCCCTGCGCGTGTTCATGGTGATCGTGCTGGCGCACTGGGCGGAGCACCTGCTGCAGGCCTACCAGATTTACGGCCTGGGCTGGCGCGTCCCGGACGCGAAGGGCGCGTTGGGCTACTTCTTCCCGTTTCTCGTCACCTCGGAGCTGATGCACTACGGCTACGCGCTCGTGATGCTGGCCGGGCTCTGGATCCTGCGGCCCGGCTTCACCGGCGTGGACGATCGGCGCTGGTGGACGATCGCGCTCTCGATTCAGTTCTTCCACCACTTCGAACATCTGCTGCTTCAGTCGCAGTACCTGCTCGGCCACAACCTGTTCGACCGGCCGGTCCCGACGAGCCTCCTGCAGCTCTGGGTGCCCAGGGTGGAGCTCCACCTCTTTTACAACACCATCGTCTTCATTCCGATGGTGGTGGCGATGTACTTCCACATGTTCCCGCCCGCAGAACCCGCGAGGCCGACCTGCACCTGCGCATGGCACCGGAGGCTCTCGCCAGCCGTGTAGTCGCCGGGATCCTTGCGTGGTGCTGCCTGCTCGCTGGCTGCAGCCGGAGGGAACCCGAGATAACCGTTACCTGGACCCTCGACCCACAGCGGCCGACGGTGGACGCAGAGATCATCGTGCGGCTCGAGCTGGTGAGCGCTGACGGCACACCCGTGAACGGCGCCAGGCTGCAGTGCGATGCGCAGATGTCGCATCCCGGGATGGCACCGATCGCAGGGGCCGTCGTCGAGCGAAGGCAGGGCGTGTACGAGACGCGGCTTCGACTGACCATGCCAGGCGACTGGGTGCTCGTGGCATCCGGTGAGCTGCCGGATGGGCGACGGGTCGCGAGCTCGAAGCGAATTCCCGGCGTGCAGCCCGCAAAACCGCCTGTGCCGGAGCCCTGACGAGCGTTCCCCGTGGACGTCCTGCGCCTTCCCCTCGTTGGCCCGTTGGTCCGGTGGCGCCGGAGCCGACTGCTGCTGCAGCTCCCGCTGCTCGCGATCGCCGTCGCGGTCATCGCGCACGGCCTGTTCGGACCGGACATCGCGCCGCGCAACCTGTCCACGGTGCTCACCTCCGTTCACTGGAGGGGAGTGCTGGTCGTCGCGCTGGTCGTGGTTGGAAACCTGTTCTGTACCGCGTGCCCGATGATTCTCGTGCGCGATGCAGGCCGGCGCCTTGTTGCACCACGCTTCACCTGGCCGCGACGCCTGCGACGGAAGTGGCTGGCGATCGCCCTTCTCGTGCTGGTGCTCTTTTCGTACGAGTTGTTCGACTGGTGGGAGTCGCCTGCTGCCACCGCATGGCTGGTGCTGGGCTATTTCGCGGCGGCGCTGATAGTGGACCTGCTGTTCAAGGGCGCATCCTTCTGTAAACACCTCTGCCCGATCGGACAGTTCAACTTCATCGCCTCGACGATGTCGCCGGCGGAGCTGCAGATTCGCGATGCGGAGGCCTGCCACGCCTGTCGCACGTTCGATTGCATCAAGGGCACGCGAGCGGCGGCAGAACCCCTCCGTGTCATACGACGCGGATGCGAGCTGGGGCTGTTCCTGCCCGGCAAGGTCGGCAACCTCGACTGCACCTTGTGCCTGGACTGCGTGCATGCCTGCCCGCACGACAACATCGGCCTCGTTTCGCGCGTGCCGGGGCTCGAACTGCTCGACCTCCGCCGTCGATCAGGCATCGGCAGGCTGACCGACAGGTTCGACATTGCGATCCTGGCCGTGGTCTTCACCTGTGCGGCCTTGGCCAATGCGTTCGTGATGACAGCGCCGGCGGTTGCGGTCGAGCGTCACCTCGCGTCGTTTCTGCAGGTTCGTTCGGAGGCGATTCCGCTGGGTGTGCTGTTCGCCGTTGCGCTGGTGGGTGTTCCTGCGTGGCTGCTCGGTGGCGCAGCGGCCGTTACACGCGCCATCACCAGTGACCGTACGACACCCGTTCACCTCATTGCGCGCCGATACGCCTTTGCCTTGATTCCTCTGGGATTTGGTGTCTGGCTTGCGCACTACGGCTTTCATCTGCTCACCGGGCTGCTGACCGTGGTGCCAGTGACGCAGAGCGCAGCAGTAGATCTGTTCGGATGGGCGGCGCTCGGCGAACCCTTGTGGCGATGGACGGGCATGTCGCCAGGATCGGTGTTTCCCATCCAGATCGGACTCGTGGCGATTGGCACTTGCGGATCGATCGGCCTGATGCAGGCGATCTCGTTTCGCGATTACCCGGCGAGGGCTGGAAGGGTCTCCATGACCTGGATTGTCGTCGTGATGCTGCTTGCCGCCGCGGCATTGTGGATCTTCGGCCAGCCCATGGACATGCGTGGGCTCAGCTCGATTGGATGACCCGCTACCGCATCACGACAGTCCTTGCGCTGGTGCTCGTCGCGTGCCCGGCACGGCTGCTGGCACACAATGGTCCGCCGTTCCCAATCGTCTCGGACCAGGTTGCCGGGCCTTACCTCGTATCGATCTGGACCGATCCGGATACCACGGACGACGGCTCTCCGGGCGGGCAGTTCTGGGTTCGGATTCATCTGCCTGGTGGCGCTGAACCACCGCCGGAGACCCGCGCCACTGTCTCGATCTCGGCCGCCGATCGAGCCGCATCACAGCGTACGGAATCTGCGTCGCCCGTGCGCGGCGATGTCACGAATCAATTTGCGGGATTGTTCATGGATCACGAAGGGCGGTTCGACGTCCGGATCACGATCGACGGGCCGCGCGGGAGAGCGACCGTCAGCTCGGCCGTCGATGCGACTTACGATCTGCGGCCTCCGCGATGGCTGTTCCTGCTGTATCTCGCGCCCTTTGTGCTCGTCGGACTGCTGTGGGGAAGGTTGCTACTGCGCAGGCGGGGGATGAATCGAGCCGGCTGAGCCCGAAGGACCGGTCCGATGTGCCCGAGTCTGTCGTTGACGCCGGCGGATTGGACACGGGCGACCAGGGTTAGGGGTGACTATCCTTCCAGATAGTCACCCCTAACCGAAAGACAAGTAGTCCCCCGCTGAACTCACTCCTCCAGACCCCGAACGCGGGCGTTTTTAGGGGAAAGAGCACATGACACGGGAGGACGGCGCGTCCCCAACCGACCAGCACGCCCCTTGCACAATCGCTCACGACTCTCAAGCCGAGCGTCCCTGGATTCACCGCCCGATCTCTTCTCGCGGCAGGAGCGCGAGTGGCTCAACCGAATGCTCAGCGCGCGGTCTCGAACAGATCGCCCGCCAGGTATTTCAAGCCGGAGTCGACGGCGACCGTCGCGACCACCCGGCCGGGACCGAGCTCGCGGGCCATCTGCACGGCAGCCGCGATGTTCAGCCCGCTCGACGTGCCCACCAGCACACCCTCCTCGCGCGCGAGCCGGCGCGCCATCTCGCGGCCGGCGGCCTCGTCGATCGCGCGGGCCTCGTCATACGGACGTGCGGACATGTGCGGCGGGATTGATCCGGTGGCGATGCCTTCGACGCGGTGGGCGCCGCCGCGTCCCTCCGTCATCGCGGGGGATTCCGTCGGCTCGAGCGCGACGATCCGGGCCGTGCTCCCGCCGTCACGGAGCGCTCGGGCGACGCCAGCGAGCATCCCGCCGGTCCCGACGGCGCCGCAGAACACGTCGATGCGTCCCTCCGTCTGCGTCAGCATCTCGCGGCCGATTTCCGCGTAGCCCTTGAGGGCGTCGGTATTGTGAAACTGATCCGTCCAGAACGTATTCGGCTCCGCGGCCAGCCTGGCGATCTCGGTTCGAAAACGCTCGAAGAGCGCTGGCGTCACCTTGCCGCCGTCACTGGGGACGAGACGCAACTCCGCGCCAAACGCCGTCATCGTCAACAGTTTCTCCTTCGAGAACGCATCGGACGAGAGGACGACGAAGGGATAGCCCTTGGCGGCGCACACCATGCCAAGCGAGGACCCGGTGCTGCCGCCAGTGAACTCGACGACCCGCATTCCGGGCCGCAGCGCGCCCCGCGCCTCGGCCCCCTCGATCATCGCGAGCGCCATGCGATCTTTGTACGAGCCCGTCGGGTTGACCGACTCGAGCTTGACCAGGATGTCCGCCGCACCGGGTGGAACGACCCGAGTCAGCCGGATGAGTGGAGTGTTACCAATCGCGAGAAGAACGGACGAAGCGACGCTGGGCATTGGGTCATTCTAGTCGCGCCTATGACTCATCGAGAGCGCGGCCGCACGAAGTTGGCGAACACGAACTCCGCGACCGACAAGCCGACCTGCTGACCGGCCTGCTGATCGAACCGGTAATGGATGCCGCCGTAAATGCGGGCCATGGCTTCTTCTTCGGCTGCCTGCCAGAAGCCGTCGAAGTGCCGTGTAACGCCGGGGAGCCCGCCGGGCAGACTCCAGGTGACGGCCACTGGCACGTCGTTCGTGCCGCAAACGAGCTGGAGGGCGCGCGCCGCGCTTGCTCCGATCGTCGCCAGATTGCCGGCGTGTTTTGCCGGAACCGTGAGACGCTGTTTGCACGTTGAGCGCGTTCCAAATCAGTGCCCCGTGGCGCAATCCTCTTCTTGAGAATCTTGCAGAGGGACCGTCGCACAAGCGACTAGGTCAGTCGTGCGGAGCTTCGGCCGAAAGGACCTGTCACTGTGACTTCAGGCGAAACGGCCCGGCGAATCGCGATGATTTCGGCACCAGTCGGCCTCATCACTTTTTCGCTCCTGCACAGCACGCTCAGTTGGTCCGAAACGCACCATCTTCGGACCGCCGGCCCGGACGAATGGATTCAACACCTGACGAATATCCGGGGGCGGTGGCTCGCCGCGCACCTCGGCGGTGTTGCGCTCTTTCCGCTACTGGGCTTGACGGTGTGGTGGATGCTGCCACCCGCTGGGCTCGTCAGCAGGATCAGCAAGGTCGCATTGATCCTGTTCATGCCGCTCTACGTCGCGGTCGATGCCGTGCTCGGACTCGGGTCTTCCGTCCTTGTCCGGTATCGCGAAGGACTCCCACCGTCGGACCGGGCCGGTGCGGACGGCGCACTCGAGGCGCTGTTTTTCGAGCCTTCGGCGATTGACTGGCTCGACCAATCGGCCAGCATCACCTGGGAAATCGCCGCGTTGGCGGCAGCCCTCGCACTGTGGCGAGACTACGGTTGGCGCGTTTCGGTGCCGCTGGCGGCGGCGGGATGGATCCTGAGCAAGAGCCATTTCCCACCGTACGGGATTCTCGCCGGCTTCGCGCTCGGACTCGCGGTGTGGCAGTACCTGATGCTTGGACGGCGCGCACACGACTCGGGGCACTGATGCACACACAGTAGCTTCGGTCATCACTTGGCGACCACTCGGGAGTAATCGTGAGCACCGCGATCGGGGAACGGGGAGAGCGATTTTCAGTTGGTCGGCACACGGCGCTTCAGTTCCTCGAACCAATGCTGAACGACGGTCAGGCTGTCGGGTATGAGGGCCACCCCGTCGCCGCGGCTTTGCTTGAGCATCAGGAATCGCCCATCAGGGGCGACATCGAACATGGTCGGACCGCCGATAAACAAATACGGACCTTCGAACACTTTCTCCGGCGTCCCCCAGTCGGCGGGCGTCGGGCCGCGCACGGCCACGGCCATGACGGCTTGCCCGTTGCGATAAAACAGTGTCTGGCTGTTTCTGGCCCACACCGGTTCCTCCCCGCCGCCGGTCGAGAGTGGCCATCGCGCAGTCGAGACATCTGGAAACGGCCGTACGAAGATGGCGTTCTCACCCGTTTCGTTTGATTCGTACGCCAGCCATCGTCCGTTTGGTGCAACCCGTCCGGCGGTGTCACGGGCCGGCGTCGCAAGCAGGGTCTCGACACGGTGATCGCCAGTCACGCGAACAGCCCTGAGATCGGTCGGGGCCGTGGGCGTGATGCCACTCGTTCCGAAGTCGCTAAAGACGATCCGCCCATCAGGCGACCAGGACGAAGGCAGGTGTGTGCCCGTCGTCAGCCGCTCGACATCGCCGGTGCCATCGGCTGCACGCACGAAGATACCGGGGCCGCCTTCGCGCCCTGATGAGTGGTAGGCGACGCGGTGGCCATCGGGTGACCAGACGGGCTCAGAGTTTCGACCCGGGTCTGATGTGAGCCTCTCGGAAATCCCGCGCCTGAATTCATAGATCCAGATGTCACTATTGTTACTAGCGACGGTGAAATAGGCGACGCGCCCAGCATCCGGCGAGAGTCTCGGCGCGACGTGCACTCCGGGTCGGGCAGAGACTGGCTCCTCGTGCCCCATCCGGTCTACCCAGAAGAACCGAGCTGTCGCGGCCAAGCTCAACGATGACGAGGCCACGTACACGAGCGTGCCGTCGCCGGACACGGCGAACTGCGCGGCGCCAGAAAGCCCACCACCTGTCGCCTGCGGAACCCCATCGACGAGGAGAACCGGCCCACCTGTCACCTCGAGCCGCCCGATGTCGAATGGCTGTGCCAGCAGACCCCCGCGGAGCGCGTAGACGAGGTGCCCTGTGGGGAGGTAGCGCGCATCGGTGCCTCCCGGTACCACAACCCGCCGGGCACCGCCGTCCAGCGATTGCACGACGATCCGCGCGTCATCCCAGGTCTCTCCTCCCTGCCCGAGCGTGAAGAGAACGGCGCGCCCGCCCGGCAGGAGCTGCGGGCCGTGCGCGCGCTCACCCGCATCCAGCTTCACGAGATGCTCAGGTGTACTCCCGGCGGTGGTGGACACTCGCCAGATCCCGCCTGGACCTTGCCCATACAGGATCGTGTCGTCGGATGCCCAGCTCGCGCCTAACGGGACCGCTGACGCGCACAGGACGATGGGCGCGCCGCCGTTGACGGACACTTTCTTGAGGTGCCCCTCCTGCCAGAAGCCTAGCCAATGTCCGTCTGATGAGAAGAACGGACTTACCCCTTCGGTGATCGCGACGGCTGGGAGTTGATCTCGCATACGAAGGTACAGCCGGCCATTGGCGGCGTACGCGATGCGTGAGCCATCTGGCGACACGGCCACAAGGTGACGAGTCGATTCGACCGGGAGGATCCTGACGCCTGCAGGCAGCGTGATCGAAAAGCGTGTGACCGGGCCTGAAACCGCCGGCTTCATCGTCCACGCCACCCAACCCGCGATAGAAGCTGCGACGACCGCGCACCCCGCCGGCAGCATCAGACGCTGCCACAGGGCAGCTCGAGGACCCGCCGCCGGCACGGCTTCGATCGCAGGTGCGATCAGCGGCTCTTCGAGTTCCAACCGTGCATCGGCGATGTCCGCCAGCCGCCGCCGACGGTCGCGCTCAAGTGATCGTCTGAGCACCCGGTGGATGGCTGGTGGAGTCGCTGCCGGCAAGGCCGGCCAGTCGGGTTCCTTGCTCAGGACAGCCACGAGCACGTCGGTGACATCGTCGCCCTGGAAGATGCGACGGCCGGCCAGCATCTCGAAGAGCACGCAGCCGAACGCCCATACGTCGCTCCGCTTGTCGGCCTCGCGTCCCTTCGCCTGCTCGGGACTCATGTACGCCGCCGTGCCCAGAATGACCCCTATCCCCGTCATGGCCGGACTGGTGAGGGTCGGTGACTGAGAGGCGTCGATCACCCGGGGCGCCGAATCGAGCGCCTTCGCTAATCCGAAGTCGAGCACTTTCACGGTGCCATCGGGGCGGAGCTTGACGTTCGCCGGCTTGAGGTCACGATGGATGATGCCCAAGTCGTGAGCGGCTTCGATGGCATCCGCGATCTGCCTCGCGATCGGCAGCGCCTCGTCGACCGGAATCGGGCCTCTTGCAATGCGGTCCGCGAGGTCCTCACCCTCGACCAGTTCCATCACGAGCCCGGACACACCCCCGCTCTCTTCCAAGCCGTAGATCCCGGCGATGTTCGGATGGTTCAGCGACGCGAGCATTTCGGCTTCGCGCTGAAACCGCGCCAGCCGATCGTGATCCGCCCCGACGGAAGGCGGCAGGATCTTGATGGCGACCTGGCGCTTCAGCCTCGTGTCGGTGGCGCGATACACCTGCCCCATTCCGCCCTCACCGAGCAAGGCGGTAACTTCGTAGACGCCGAGACGGGTGCCGGGAGTGAGAGCCAAGAGTGACGCGATTATATGGGCGAGACGGGGCGGCGGGCGCGATTGGTCCTGCCTGACGCCG